>Ga0065165_1001471_pt1 | contig 25178 bp, 23 predicted proteins | sample AraplaMF_Cvi_mMF_FD_63813 | JGI IMG/M metagenome (GOLD analysis project Ga0065165, IMG submission 63813) | Arabidopsis root microbial communities from the University of North Carolina, USA - plate scrape MF_Cvi_mMF (version 2) (version 3) | ecosystem: Host-associated > Plants > Roots >... | reverse complement strand
TCGCCAAGGCCGGCGTCAAGCTGCGCCTGTTCCACGGCCGCGGCGGCACCGTCGGCCGCGGCGGCGGCCCGAGCTACGACGCGATCCTGGCGCAGCCGCCGGGCACCGTGAACGGCCAGATCCGCCTGACCGAACAGGGCGAGATCATCTCCTCCAAGTTCTCGAACCCGGAAATCGGCCGCCGCAACCTGGAGCTGCTGGTGGCGGCCACGCTGGAAGCGGGCCTGATGCCGCACGGCGAAGACCCCGAACAGGTGGCGCGCCTGCAGCGCTATGAAGCGGTAATGGCGGAACTATCCGAGCGTGCCTACAAGGCTTACCGCAACCTGGTGTACGAGACCCCGGGCTTTACGGACTACTTCTTCGCCGCCACGCCGATCGCCGAGATCGCGGAACTGAACCTGGGCTCGCGCCCAGCCTCGCGCAAGTCGACGCGCCGCATCGAAGACCTGCGCGCGATCCCCTGGGGCTTCTCCTGGGGCCAGTGCCGCCTGCTGCTGCCGGGCTGGTATGGCTTCGGCGCGGCGATCTCCGGCTGGCTGGCGGATGGGGATCGTGAAGAGCGCCTGGCGCTACTGCGGGAGATGTTCAAGCAGTGGCCCTTCTTTGCGACCCTGCTGTCGAACATGGACATGGTGCTGGCCAAGACCGACCTGCCGATCGCCCGCCGCTATGCCGAGCTGGTGCCGGACGTGGCGCTGCGCGAGACCATCTTCAAGCGCATCGCGGCCGAGTATGGCGAGACCCTGCGCTGCCTGGAACAGGTGACCGGCAACGCCGAGCGGCTGGCTGCCAATCCGCTGCTGGCGCGCTCGATCCAGAACCGCTTTGCCTACCTGGATCCGCTGAATCACTTGCAGGTGGAGCTGATTCAACGGCACCGGGCGCTGTCGCGGGATCCGGAGCAGATCGACGCACGCGTGCACCGGGGGATTCACTTGTCGATCAATGGTGTGGCGGCTGGTCTTCGCAACACCGGCTGATCAGTGTTACGTCGTCCCCGACTTGGCCAGCCGCCTTGGCGGGGACGACGGCGCTCAGGCTAGCGTCTTACGCGCCGCAAGCCCCTAATTTCGCCCCTTTCCTCAGGAAAGCCGGCACCGCGTTCTCACTCACACAAACCTGGCTGCCCGGATTCCCCGCCGCCCCGGTACTATTACACACCAGGACCTTGTCCTCCTTGTTCCCGCAACGCGCCTCGATCACGTTCACGGTTTTCACCGTGCTGGCGGCGCACCCGTTTTCGCTGGTCGCCAGCACGTTCAGGGTGAAGCTGCCCGCCCCATTCGGCGCAAAAGTGGCGCCGGCGCCGTTGACGGACAAGCCCGCCGCCGGGCTCCACACGAAGCTGTCCGCACCGCCCGCATCGGCGGCCGCCAGGCTGACGCTCTGCGCACCGTAGCCGAGCGCGATCGTGTCCGCCGGCAGGCCGGTCTCGATGCCGGAACGGTTCACAGCGATGACCGGCTGCGGCACCCTGCCCTCCACGTTCACGACCGCCTCACCGGACGCCACATTGCCGCCCTTGTCGACCGCCGTCAGCATCACCCTGGCCTGACCGATGTCCGCGCAGCTGAAGCTCGAGCGGCTGACGCTGAGCGATTCGATGCCCCAGTTGTCGGTGCTGCCGCCATCGACGTCCTGTGCCGTGATCGAAGCCTGGCCGTTCACCAGCGTGCGGGTGACAAGGCGGGTGGCCACCACCGGCGCCTCGTGATCATTGGTCGCCAGCGCCGCCGGCGCACTCTCGCCGCTCAGGCGGTTCACGGCGGTGACGGTGTAGTACCAGTGCCTGCCGGCGCCGGCCGAGGTATCGACGAAGCCAGGTGCCGCACCCTCGGTCAGGCCGATCATCTTGCCCGGCGCCTCGAGGTCGAACTCGCGCGTATCGGAGCGGTAGACGGCATAGCGGCGCACCTTTTCCAGTTCGTCGCCGGCGTCCGGCGCTGCGGTCCACGTCAGCTGCACCGCGTCGTTCGGCGCCGCGCTTGCTGCCAGCGCGGATGGCGCCAGCGGGACGGTGCTGCCCTTCCACGCCATCTCCGGCGGCAGCGCCGGCGCACGGTAGGTGGTATTCATCAGGGACGTACGGTAGCCGAGCGGATCGGCCTGCAGGAAGGCGTGGCGGAAGTGGATCTGGCCGAACACATTGCCGTTGGCGCGGTTCAGCGCGATCTGGTCGGCGATCTGGGTCGGGCTGGTCCAGCCGGTGGTGTTCATCTTGTAGTCGGCCAGGCCGATGTAGATGTGGCGGCCGAAGGCGTTCTCGTTCCACCAGGGGACCAGCAGCTTGTAGTCAGAGCCGGTCTGGCCGATGTACCAGTAGACCTGGGGCGCGAGGTAGTCCACCCAGCCTTCGCGCAGCCACTTGCGGGTGTCGGCGAACATGTTCACGTAGTGCTGCGAGGCGCCGGCGGAGGTCGGCGAACCGACGGCAGGGTCAAGGCTGCTGCGGTAGATGCCGGATGGCGACACGCCGAACTTCACCCAGGGCTTGGCGCTGCGGATTTCAAGACCGACGCGCTCGATCAGCATATTGATGTTATCGCGGCGCCAATCGGCGCGGCCTGCTGTCGTGGCCGGGAAGCCGCGCGGATCGGCGTTGTAGGCGGCATCGTCGGGGATGGTGCCGCTCGGGTAGAAATAATCGTCGAAGTGCAGTCCGTCGATGTCGTATCGTTTGATAATGTCCTCGATCACGCGGCTGACGTGCTCGCGCACGGCCGGCAAGGCGGGATTCAGGATCTTCACGGTGCCCACCGTCAGCAGCCACTCCGGGTGGGTGCGCGAGACGTGGGTCGTGGCGTATTGCGCGGTATTCGATTCGGTGGCCGTGTTGGCGACCGCGCGGTAGGGGTTGATCCAGGCGTGGAATTCCATGCCGCGCTTGTGGGTCTCCTCGATGGCGAAGGCCAGCGGGTCCCAGAACGGCGCCGGCGCGCTGCCCTGGTTGTTCGTCAGGTAGTAGGACCAGGGTTCGAGCTCGCTCGGGTACATGGCATCTGCCTGGCTGCGGACCTGGAAGAACACGGCGTTCATGCCGGTGGCCTTGTTGTGGTCGAGGATGGCCGTGAGTGCGGCGCGCTGCTGGGCCGGCGTCTGGGTGCGGTTGGGCCAGTCCAGGCTCAGGTGGGTGCTGACCCACACGCCGCGCAGCTCGTGTTTCGGGGATGCTGGTGTCTCCTGGGCCTGGCAGGTGGCCGGTATGAGGCTTGCGGCCGCCAGCAGGGCTGCCGCCAGCGCGGCAGCAATCGGTGTTGTTTTCATTGTCGTGTCTCTCTTGAAGTGGTGTTGGGATGGCGCCCGGCTTGCCATCCATTCAAGAGATTACGTTGCGGTATTTACCTCTTCCAATGAAATTACTTGCATTTTCCATAACTAAGCCATATGGCTCAGCTGGTTTCAATGCTTGGCGGATTCCTTCTCCGGGTAGGCCTTGTCGATCGCCTTGATGATCTGCCTGCTCTGCTCGATGTACTGCTGGTAGCGCTCGTAGAGCTGGGGACTTGCGCGCATCATGCCCAGGAAGCGCTTGCCCTTCGGCGAAGTCAGCAGGGCGTAGTGTTCGCGCGCCGTATCGCCGTCCAGGGTCTCGTCGCGGAAGGCACGCAGTTTCTCCTGGCGCGTCGCCCAGCCGCCTTCGGAGGTGCGGATCTGCGGCAACTGCGACTGGTAGAGGTTGAGGATGCCGTTCAGGATATCGGGATCTTCGATATTGTTCAGCTTACCGCCCATCATGAAGCCGTCGAAGCGGCTCTTGTTCGGGATGAAGTACCAGTTCGCATCCATCAGCATCCAGGCGTCGTTGAACTTCTTCCAGTCTGGCTCCTTGCCCGCTTCCAGGCTGCTCAGGTAGGCGAAGTTCTCGTCGAAGCCCCGGTAGCCGGCCTGGATCGCCGTCAGCGAGCCGATGTCCTCCTTCAGGTCGGTCCGCAGCCCGACCAGGAAGCTGCGTACAGCCTGCTGCTGGTGGTAATGCTCGCTCACGCCATGCAGCCAGATACTCATGCTGACGGCAAACACGATGATCGCGATCTCGAGGGCAATCTCGCGGAGCTTGTGCGAAACAGTGTGTTCTTTCTTCGTCATCAAGTGGATGACGTTCTTGCCGTGCTTTGCCACTTCCAGCTCTGCCATGTCCCGCCCGCGCGAAATGTTAAGTTAAAAATATCCTAACATGCTGGATGGCAAGATTGCAATTATCCTCCACTGCGTGCCACCACCCGTGGGGGAAAGCCGGCAGCCGGCGGTTATGAAAGGCTGCGCGACCGTAGAATCGCGCCCAAGCCCCCTTAAGGAAAGAACATGAAACTGACCGCACTGCGGCTCGCCGCCGCCACCGTCCTCGCTGTTTCGCTGAACGGCGCCCCCGCCCGGGCCGGCACGCCCGACGAACACGTCCTCTTGAGTCCCGCCATGGTCCAGAAGGTGAAAGCCGCGGCGCATGAGCTGGGCAAGGCCATGCAGACCGAGGCCGAAGAAAAGGAAGACGACAGGCACCGCGAGAACGGCATGCTGCCGGTCGAGTACTTCATCAAGTCGATCGAGGCCAAGCCGGGCGTCAAGGCCAAGCTGGCGAAACAGGGCCTGTCGCCGCGGGAGTTCGGACTGTCCTGGTACGCCCTGGCGCATGGCGCGCTCTACCTGGGCATGGAACCGGCGGTGGACAAGAAAACCGCGGCCGAGACGATGAGCAAATTCACCAGGGAGCAGCAGGCGAACATCGCGCTGCTGCGCAAGCTGGGCCCGGCCGCGTATAGCCTCGAATAAGGCCTCGAATAATCAGGCCAGCGCCAGGCGCGCCTTGCCCGCCGGCGCGGCTGCGTGGGCGCTGCCGGCTTCCAGGGTGAAGCTGCCGACCAGGCGGCGCAGCTGCTCGGCCTGCTGCTGCATGGCGCTTGCCGCCGCGCTGGCCTCTTCCACCAGGGCCGCATTCTGCTGGGTCGCGCTGTCGATCTCGACGATGGCTTTGTTGACCTGGCCGATGCCGTCTTCCTGTTCGCGGCTGGCGGCGCTGATCTCGCCGATCACGTCGCTCACCCGGCGCACGCTGTCGACCACCTCGCGCATGGTGCTGCCGGCCTCGCCCACCAGGCGGCTGCCGAGGCCGACCTGGGTCACCGAAGCGCCGATCAGCTGCTTGATCTCGCTGGCTGCAGTGGCCGAGCGCTGGGCCAGCGAACGGACTTCGCCGGCGACGACCGCGAAGCCCCTGCCCTGCTCGCCGGCACGCGCCGCTTCCACCGCCGCGTTCAGCGCCAGGATGTTGGTCTGGAAGGCGATGCCGTCGATGACGCCGATGATGTCGGCGATGCGCTTGCTCGATTCCTCGATCGCGCTCATGGTCTGCACCACCTGGCCGACCACGTCGCCACCGCGGGTCGCGACTTCGGAGGCGGTCTGCGCCAGCTGGTTGGCCTGGCGCGCATTGTCGGCGTTCTGGCGCACGGTGGAAGTCAGTTCCTCCATCGAGGACGCGGTTTCCTCCAGCGCACCGGCCTGGCTCTCGGTACGGCTCGAGAGGTCGCTGTTGCCCGCGGCGATCTGGCCGGCCGCGGTGGCGATCGAATCGGTGCCGCCGCGCACATCGCCGACGATGCGGCGCAGGCTGTCGCGCATGCTGCGCAGCGCGCGCTTGAGCTCACCGGTTTCGGTGCGGTCCGCGTCCGGGCAATCGATGTCGGCGTCGAGGCGGCCTTCGGCGATGCGGCCGGCCAGACCAATGGCTTCATCCAGCGGCCCGCGGATCGAGCGCGACAACAAGGTGCCCGCCACCAGCACCACCAGCGCCGCCAGCACGGCGGCGATCGCGATGTTGCGCTTGGCTTCCTGCACGGTGGCGTCGCCGGCGTCGCGGGTGGCGGTGGAAGCCGCCTCGATCAGGTCGCTCAGTTCGCCCATGCTCTTTTCCAGTGTACGGAAGCGCTGCATGAAGGCCGGGTGGGCCTGGCGCGCGGCCGCCACGTCGGACAGCGCCAGCGCCACGGTCTGTTCGGCGCTTTGCAGGTAGGCGTCGACGTCCGGGCGCACCTTGGTCACCGCCGCGCGCAGCGCGGTGTCGGTGACGTCCTTGTCGATATCGCCCAGCAGCTTGCGGAACAAGGCGATGTGTTCGGCGGTATCGCGCTTGGCGGCCTCCCGTTCCTCGGCACTGCCGTCGGCGCCGGCCAGCAGCGCGGCCAGCACGTCGGCGCGCAGGGCGTCGTGCACCTGGTCGGCCGACATCTGGTCCTTCATCAGGGCGCCGTTGTTGGTGATGCGGTCCATCGCCACGTCCAGGCGGGTGACGGCAAGGAAGCCGAAGCCGCCCACCATGACGACGAAGGCGATCGCCGTCAGGTTCGAGGCCAGCAGGCGCAGCTTGATAGTGAGACGGTTCATGGATGCTCCTTCTTCTTACATGCGCAGGGACAGGCCGAAGGCCAGGGACAGGTCGGGCGTGCGGCGGTTCAGGCCATGCGTCAGCGAGACGTCGAGCTGCAGATCCTTGTTCACCAGGTAGGTGACGCCGGTGTCGAAGCTGGCCTGGGTGCCGCCGTGATCGGCACGTGCAATCTGCGGCGCGGCCAGTTCGACGAAGCCGCGCACGCGCTCGTTGAATTCCTTGCCCAGCGTGGCCGCCAGGATGCCATAGCCGTAGCGCTTGCCGGCATCGTCGCTCTCCTGCGCCAGGCCCGGCATCACGCCGAAGGAATAGCCATCGGCCAGGTCCCACTCGGCCGCCAGGCGCAGCGAAGGGCGTACGCCGTGGCCGCGCAGCGCGCGGCTGCCGCTCGGCAGTGCGGCGTGCAGCAGGACGCCCATCGAGGGCGCGCCGCTGAAGCCTTCGCCCTGCTGGTCGGCCAGGTGCCATTTGACGCCGAACTCGGTGTCGGCATAGCCAGCCACCGTGGCTTCGCCGCTGCTGTGGATGATGTTGCGGCCCTCGGTCTCGATGCGCAGCTCGGTGCTCTCGCCCATGCCAATGCGCAGCAAGGTCGGCGTGCTCAGGGTACGGGACACCGGATCGGCGTGGCGGTCACGCTCCCACTGCACGCTGGTTTCGAGCTGGACGCGGCCCTTGCCGACGACCTGGCTGGACTCGACGAAATCGGGGCGGTCGGTGGAGATGGAATCGTCGTCTGCCGCGTGGGCGGCGAACGGCATGCAAAGTGCTGCAACGAGCAGAGAGAGCGGTGCGGCTTGGGACATCTTCGGGGCCAATCTGATGGTGGGAATGGGACCAGTATCCCCGAGTGCCCGGAGTGACTCCAGCACTTTTGATGTTTCCATATGGAAATTACAATGAATACGGCGCCGAATTGTATTGAGCAAGCAACAGATGCCCTTCGGCCTTGTCAAATAAAAAAGCTCCGCGGCCCTTGCGGGCTCGCGGAGCTTTCATTGACGGCAACGAAGCTTACTGGTTCTGCAGGAAGGTCTTCAGCTTGTCCGAACGCGAAGGCTGGCGCAGCTTGCTCATCGCCTTGGCTTCGATCTGGCGGATACGCTCGCGGGTCACGTCGAACTGCTTGCCCACTTCTTCCAGCGTGTGGTCGTTCGACATCTCGACGCCGTAGCGCATGCGCAGGACCTTGGCTTCGCGCGGGGTCAGCGAGTCCAGCACTTCCTTGATCACGCCGCGCATCGAGGCGTGCATCGCGGCTTCCAGCGGCGCCAGGGTGGCGTTGTCCTCGATGAAGTCGCCCAGCTGCGAATCGCCGTCCTCGCCCATCGGGGTCTCCATGGAGATCGGCTCCTTCGCGATCTTCATGATCTCGCGCACCTTCGATTCCGGCATCTCCATCTTGGCCGCCAGGGTCGCCATGTCCGGCTCGCTGCCGGTTTCCTGCATGATCTGGCGCGAGATGCGGTTCATCTTGTTGATGGTCTCGATCATGTGCACCGGCACGCGGATGGTACGGGCCATGTCGGCGATCGAACGCGTGATCGCCTGGCGGATCCACCAGGTGGCGTAGGTCGAGAACTTGTAGCCGCGGCGGTACTCGAACTTGTCCACCGCCTTCAGCAGGCCGATGTTGCCTTCCTGGATCAGGTCGAGGAATTGCAGGCCGCGGTTGATGTACTTCTTGGCGATCGAGATCACCAGGCGCAGGTTGGCCACGGTCATTTCGCGCTTCGCGGTGCGCGCGCGCTTTTCGCCGGCGGCCATCTGCTTGTTAATCAGACGCAGGTCCGCCAGCGGCAGCGCCACGCGCGCCTGCAGGTCGATCATGCGGCGCTGCAGTTCCATGATGGCCGGCGCGTTACGCAACAGCACGGCGCTGTACGGGTAGGCGCAGTCGACTTCGCGCTGCACCCATTCGAGGTCCGTCTCGTTGCCCGGGAAGACCTTGATGAAGTGGGCGCGCGGCATGCCGCAGCGGTTCACGCAGATGTCCAGCACGGCGCGCTCGATGGAGCGCACTTCGTCCATCTGGCCGCGCAGGGTGTCGCACAGCTTTTCGACGATCTTGGCGGTGAAGCGGATGCCCAGCAGCTCGCTCGAGATCACTTCCTGCGCCGCGATATACGGCTTCGAACCGTAACCCTGCGACTTGAAGGCGTGGCCCATCTTGTCGAACTGCTTTTCGATGGTGGCGAACTTTTCCAGCGCGGTCTTCTTCAGCGCGGCCAGCTGCTCGGCCGAGTAGCCCGCGGCAGCACTGCCGCCGGCACCGCCCTCTTCTTCTTCCTCGTCCTCGAGCTCTTCCTCGTCCTCGTCGTCGGAGGCGGCGGCGGTCGAGACCGGCGCGGCGCTGCCTTCGTCCGGCTCGATCAGGCCGTCGACCACGTCATCGATCTTCAGCTCGTCGCTGGCGATCTTGTGCGACAGCGCGATGATTTCCGAGATCGTCACCGGGCAGGCGGAAATCGCCTGCACCATGTCCTTCAGGCCTTCCTCGATGCGCTTGGCGATGGCGATCTCGCCTTCGCGGGTCAGCAGCGAGACCGCGCCCATTTCACGCATGTACATGCGGACCGGATCGGTGGTGCGGCCGAAGTCGGAGTCGACGGTCGACAGCGCGGTGGCGGCGGCGGCTTCCACTTCGTCTTCGCTGGTCGGGGTCACGACGGCGTCCGACAGCAGCATCATTTCCGCTTCCGGGGCGCGCTCGTAGACGGCGATGCCCATGTCGTTGAAGGTTGCGATGATGCCTTCGATCTGTTCCGGATCGATGATGTTTTCCGGCAGCTGGTCGTTGATCTCCGCATGGGTCAGGTAGCCGCGTTCCTTGCCCATGTTGATCAGGTTCTTCAGCTGGGTGCGGCGCTTTTCCAGTTCCTCGGCCGAGAAGCCCTGCTCGGCGCCGAGCATGCCCGGGATGCCCTTGGCCTTGCGCTCGCGCAGCTTGGAGGCCGCCTTCATCTCGGCGCGCTCGACCGCGTTCAGTGCCGCGATCTCGTCGTTCTCCGGCACGAATTCGCTCGGCTTGCGGCCGCGGCGGCCCGGCACCTTCACCTGCGGCAGCAGATAGCCCGAGGTGTCGATCGCGGCCAGCGCGGCGGCGTCGGTGGTGGTGCTGACGGTGCCGGTCGGCGTTGCCGGTGCCGCCGCCGGGGCAGTCGCGTCGACGCGGCGGGTGCGGGTGCGGACCACGCGCGGGGCCGGGGTTTCTTCGGCAGCGGCGGGCGCAGCGGCCGGTTCCGCGGCCGGGACCGCTTCGACAGCGGCTTCTTCGACAGCAGCAGCTTTCAGCGCGGCCAGCTTCGAGGTGCGCTTGCGCACGATCACCGGCGGCGCGGCGGGCGCTGTCGGGGTCGGAATCGGATCGGCATCGTCGGCGGCAACGGCAGCGACAGCGGCAACCGGCGCCACGGCCGGTGCGGCGTCGTGGATGGTTTCCGCGACGGCGTCGGCGGCATCAAAGCCTGCCGCAGCGGCCTGGTCGATATTCTCCGGCTGGAGTTGCGCCGCCTGCACCTGCCCGGCTTCCTGCACCGCCTTCAGCGAGGCAAGGCGCGAACGGGTCTTGACCACCGTCACCTTGGCCGCCGGACCGCCGGCCGCCGCTTCCGTTTCGAGGAAGTAGGAGGTGGCGGTTTTCGGCACCGACAGCTGGGCCGTGGTGTTGGCCGGCGCCTTCTTGGCAGTCAGTGTCAGTGTCTTGGCGGTGTTCTTCATAATAAACATTCTCCAGTCGAGGCGAGGTGCGCGCCTGCGAAGTCAATAAGCCACCGGGTCCGCTTGCGGACCTCGGGCAAGGAATAACGGGATGGCCCTACCTAAGGGCAGACAGGCCGGATATCAAGCGTCACGGACCATGTCGGCCACCGGGCATTTGATGCGGTCGGGACTGGCAACGCCAGGACGCGCGCACGGGTGGCAAAAACAGGTCGGACTGTGGTTGAAATCGCGGATCAGCATGTCGGAACGAAAAAAAGCCCGTCAAGAAACGGGCTTGAGCTATTTTCCCAAGGGAGAAATAGAGGAGACAGGCATATTATGCACCAAGGAAATGTTTAGTGATAATTGAAATATCCGATAATGGATATAACGAATTCACATAGTTGGCGCTGCGTTCTCCGACCCCCTGGCCGGTCTGCGTCGGCGCAAGCCGTACGCAAGGAAAGGGGCGGATCATACACGATTTCTTGCTGCCGCGCCCGTCGCACACGAAGGAAATCACGGTCGCACGGCAGCGACGACGAACCCTTACACGGCTCAGCGGCACAGATGTCGCCTTGCCATGCTATCCTTCCGCTTCCTGTTCTTACCATGAAGTCAATGAATACGATTAGTAACGTCGCCGAATCCCCCGAGGCCAACGAAAACAGCGCCGCCAACCCTGCTCCCGAGTCCGTGGCAGCCGCCCCTGAAGGCGAAGCTGCGGCATCGCCGGCCGCCGGCGCGGATTCGCCGCGCGCCCTGCTCAAGCAGCTGCAGCAGCAGTTCCCGGCCTTCCGCAACTGCCTGCCGCTCGAGATCGGCGTCGACAAGCAGCTGCTGGCCCGCCTGCCCGGCCTGAACCGCAAGCTGATGCGTGCCGCCCTCGGCATCCACACCGGCTCGATGCGCTACCTGCGCGCGATGGAAAAAGCCACCGTGCGCTATGACCTGGACGGCAAGCCGGGCGCCGAGGTGACCGACACCCACCGCCAGCACGCCAAGGAATTGCTGCAACAGCGCTTCAAGAAGGAAGCCGAGCGCAAGAAGGCCGAGCGCGACGCCGCCGTGCAGCAGGAAGCCGAACGCAAGCGCCAGGAAAAGCTGCAGCAGCTGGCCTCGAAATTTTCGCGCAAATAAGCAACCGCGATTGATCAAATGAGCGAAACCGCACCCGACGCCGAGGACACGCTGCCGCCCTATCAGGGCATCGCGCTGGCCGACGTCCGTCTGGTGCGGACCCGCCAGGATGCCGAAAGCGCCCTGGCCGCCCTCCTCGCCTGCGATGCGATCGGCTTCGATACCGAATCGAAGCCGACCTTCCAGAAAGGCGAAGTCTCGACCGGTCCGCACCTGGTGCAGCTGGCCGACGACACCCACGCTTACCTGTTCCAGATCGGCTCTCCCTCCTCGCCCGGCACGCTGCTGGGCGCCGAGGTGCTGCGCCCGGTGCTGGAATCGCCGACGATTCTGAAGGTGGGCTTCGGCCTCGGCGACGACCTGCGCCGCCTGCGCGCCAAGCTCGGCATCGAGACCCGCAACGTGATCGACCTCGCCACCGCCCTGCGCAGGCGGGAAGAGCGCGAGAAGAATGCCTGGGGCGCGAAGACGGCGGTGGAACGCTATTTTGGCCAGCGCCTGCAGAAGTCGCGCCGCATCACCACCACCAACTGGTCCATGCCACGCCTGTCCGACCAGCAGATCCAGTACGCGGCCGACGACGCCCACGTGGCCCTGCGCATCTACCGCCACTGGTGCCAACATTTCCCGGCCGCGGCCGAAAGCGCTGTCGCGAACGCCGCCCGACTGGCTGCGCGCGCCGTGGCGCAGGCCAGGGCTGAAGCCGAGGCCGAAGCCGCCGCCGCAAAACAGGCCTGATACCGGCCGCCGCTATAATGCGCGGCATGAAGTTCGTCCTCGCTCCTGTCCTGCTTTTACTCCTGCAAGCCTGCACGCCCTCCGGCCTTGATGCCGCCACCGGCGAGCGCGTCTTCAAGCAATGCGCTTCCTGCCACCAGGTCGGCGCCAACGCCCGCGCCGGCTTCGGGCCGCAGCTGAACGGACTGTTCGGCCGCCGCGCCGGATCGACGCCCGATTTCGTGTACTCCGATGCGATGAAAGCCTCAGGCATCGTCTGGGACGAGCGCAGCCTGGCCGCTTTCGTGCGCGATCCGCACAAAGTCGTGCCGGAGACGAAGATGCGCTTCTGGGGCATCGGCGACGAGAACCAGATCAAGGCGCTGCTGGCATACCTGCGCACTTTCCAGGGTGTGGACAGCACGGCAGCACCGCCTGCAACGCCTACAGCCCCTTGATGAAATACAGGGTCGTGTTGGCCGCGCCGCCTACGGAACGGATCAGCGCAGCCGAATGCGGCGCGGTGGCGACGATGCTGCGCCGGTCTCCCGGCACGGTCCCTTGCGGCCAGCGCGTATCGTTGATCAGCAGGCGGCGGCTCCCGATCAGGTCGGTCGTGCCACCCTGCGCCCCGGCCTGCGCACTGAGATAGTCCACATCCAGCGCGCTGTCCCAGGGTTTGCCTGTCGCAAATCCCTGCATGCCATCCCACATCCCGACACTGCCGTAGGTGTTCTCCGGCATATTCGGATAGCGCATGACGCGGTTTTCCGGCCTCAGGATCCAGCCGATCCGCTTGCCGCTGCCCAGCGAGGCATAGCTGTAGGTATCTTGCATAATATCGCCACGGAAGGTGGTGTGGCCGAAAAGTTCCCACAAGGGCTTCGGCTGCAGGGCTGTCTGCACAGGAACCGCCCCATCGATGCTGTAGCGCGCCAGGATATTGTCCGTGGTCTTGTTATCGAGGGTGACAATTTCGCGCGCGCCGTTGAAGGCGATATCGCTTGCATACACGGGTTTGGCGGTGCTGACATACTCGTCCGACAATTCCGATACGAGGCTGCCGCCCCGGTAGACGCGGAAGCCGATCTGGCCCGCCAGCACTACCGCCACCTTGTCCGGATCGTCCGGTGCGACAGCCAGGCTGTAGACCGTTTGCGGCAGGCCTGCGACACGCCAGCGCGTCCCGCCTGCCGTGCCGATGTCGATGCGCTGGAAAGCATTTTCTTCGGGCAAAGTAACATATGCGACGCTGGCGTTGTCGGCGACGATCACGCTGCCCGGCTGGCTCGACAGCGGATAACGTGCTTCGACGGCGCCATCCGAGGGCCGCACCACGACCAGGGAGTTACCGATCGGCCCTGCGTCAGCCCCGATGATGCCGATCAGGCGGTCCCGCTGGCGGTCATACGCCATGCCGCTCAAGGGCAGAGTCACCGACAGTACGTTGACGTCCTCGGCCTGCATCGATTGCGTTATCGCCTGCGGCGAGGCCAAGGGTGTGATGGCATTACTGTCGAGCACGACGAGCTTGCTGCCATGTTTGAATATGTCGTCGAGCTGCACGGCCACCCGCCCGCGCCCCGCATCGATGGCACGCGTTAACTGCGGAATAGTGCTGCCAGCAGGTTCGACCGCTGCGACGTCGAAGAAGGCGCGCCGCTTCAGGTTGAAACGGTCCTGGGCATACTCGGAAAACAGGATGCGCGTCTGGTAGGCGCCGCTCTCGACACGCTCAGCCGACACCTCGCCCAGCGTTCCGCCACTGCCAAGCGAAACGAACACGCCGCCGGTGCCGTAAGGCTGGACTGCGAGGCGCAGTGTCGCCTGATCGACGATGCCGCCGGCATCGTGCAGCACGCGGCCGTTAAAGCGCTGCAGGGTCTGCGCGTCGCAGCATGTGGAGATGCCGGGGAACTGTGGGGCCAGCATCTGACCCTGGATCGGAATCCGCAGCATGATCGCCATGCTGGACTGCACGTCGAGCGATACGAGGGTATCGGCGTCGGCAAAGAGCACCTGCAGAGCGTTGTTGTTCAAAACGCTGCCCACCTCCAGCGTTTGAGGCCATTTGCCCCCATTCTGCCAGACGGCGAGCCGATGAAACACCTTCAGGTTCGCCGAGTCGAAGCTGCCTGTCGAAATGGCGACGGTGTCCGGCTGGCCGGGCCTGGCCGACACGGCGGAAACAAAGTAGCCGGCGCTGCGCCCTTCGGTCGGCTCAATCTCGCGCACCAGGCGCCGCGACGGCAGTTCGTATTGTTGAACGACACCATTCTCCAGGCCGACATACACCATGCTGCCGTCGCCGGCGACGTCGATGGCTGTTGCCGCGGCGGGAAGCGCGAGGCTCCAGGCGGTCTGCAAGGTGGATGGCGGGACGCCGATCAGCGTCGCGCTGCCCGCTGGTGCAGATGGCGCGACCAGCAGTTGGTCATGCACCGAGTCGTACACCATGGCGTCGGCGTGGAGATCGCGTATCGCAGCTGGCGCTTGCAGCGGTGGGGTGGCGCGCAAGTCGTTCCCGTCGATGCGGACTGTGACGGTCGGGACAATGGGCTGTGGTTGCGGCTGTGGTTGCGGCTGCGGCTGCGGTTGGGGCACGCCTGCTACCGGCCCGCTACCGCCGGCTGCGCCCGATCCCCCGCCCCCTCCGCAGGCGGTGATTGCTGCCGCCAACAACACAATGGCCCATCTTTGCAGCAAGCCGTTCATGGTTCTTTCCTTATGAGCACTCATCCTTGACATCTTACCCGCCCGTTTGCCCCCAAAATCTCTCCGATGTCCACCAAGGCAGCAAGCAAAAACTTCCCATTACAAATATTGTGAATAACATAAGCCGGCAGGGTATGATGCCGGGGTACCACCCGAAAAACTCCTATCGACCGGAATTCCAATGCGCGGCATGTTCCACTTCCTTGCTCCCCTGCTCGGCTGGACATGGCTGGCCTGTGCCGCCGCTCAGCAGCAAGGGCAGCAGCAGGACCAGCAGCGCGTTTCCAGCGCCCTGCCCCAGCGCCTGGCCGCCTGCGTGTCCTGCCACGGCAGCGCCACCACGCCGCCAGCCGCCATCGGCACCGGCGGCGAGCGCCAGTACTACCCGCGCATCGCCGGCAAGCCGGCCGGCTACCTCTACAACCAGCTGACCAACTTCCGCGATGGCCGCCGCCAGTATCCGCTGATGACCTGGATGGTGCAGCACCTGTCCGACGATTACCTGCGCGAGATCGCCGGCTATTTCTCGGCCGAGCACGTGCCGGCGCCGGTCCTCGACCGCGCCACCCTGCCCGCCGCCGAGCTGGAACGCGGACGCCAGCTCGTCACGCGCGGCGACACCGCGCTGAAAGTGCCGGCCTGCATCGCCTGCCACGGCGAGCGCCTCACCGGCGCGCTGCCGGCGATTCCCGGCCTGGTCGGCCTGCCGCGCGACTACATCAACGCCCAGTTCGGCGCCTGGCGCAACGGCAGCCGCCATGCGCTGGCGCCCGACTGCATGGGCACGATTGCGCAGCGACTGAGCCTGGCCGACGTGTCGGCGATCTCGGCCTGGCTGGCCAGCGAACCGCTGCCGGCCGATGCTGCCCCGGCCACGCAGCTCACGCGTCCGCTGCCGCTGGCCTGCGGCTCGGCGCCGGAGAGCAAGCCATGATGCGCCGCCTCCTGATCGTGCCTGGCGTGCTGCTGGTGCTGCTGCTCGGTGCTGTATTCGTCGCCTGGCCGCGCGCCGAACATGTTCCGTCAAGCGCGCCGCAAGCCTGGGCTGCCACGCCACAGAACATCGCACGCGGCGCCTACCTGGCGAAGGCCGGCGACTGCGCCGCCTGCCACACGGCGCGCGGCGGCACTGCCTACGCCGGCGGCCGCGCCGTCGACACGCCCTTCGGCCGCGTGATGGCGCCGAACATCACGCCGGACCGCGACACCGGCATCGGCGCCTGGAGCGCGGACGAGTTCTGGAACGCGCTGCACAACGGCATCGGGCGCGGCGGGCGCCTGCTCTATCCGGCCTTCCCCTACCCGAACTACACGAAGCTCACGCGCGACGACAGCGATGCCCTGTTCGCCTACCTGCGCAGCCTGCCACCCGCGCGCCAGCCGAACCAGCCGCACGCCCTGCGCTTCCCTTACGACAGCCAGGCGGCGCTGGCAGCCTGGCGCCTGCTGTACTTCAAGCCGGGCGTCTACTCGCCATCGCAGGCCCGGACCGCGGACTGGAACCGCGGCGCCTACCTGGTCGAAGGCCTCGGCCACTGCGCCGCCTGCCACAGCCCGCGCAACCAGCTGGGCGCCAGCGGCCAGGGCCTGCGCGGCGGCCTGATCCCGGTGCTGGGCTGGTACGCGCCCTCGCTGGCGTCAAAGGACCCGCACCTGGCGCAGCTGCTGCGCACCGGCGTCTCGCCGGAGGGCGCCGTGTTCGGGCCGATGGCGGAAGTCGTGGGCCGCAGCCTGCAGCACCTGTCGGAGAACGATGTGGGTGCGATGGCGGTCTATCTGGCATCGCTGCCGGCGGAACAGGAAGCAGGCCAGGCGGCCGCGCCGCCGCCGGACGAGGTGATGAAGCTGGGATCGAAACTCTACGGCCAGCACTGTGCCGATTGCCACGGCAAGGACGGCCGCGGCGCGGTAGGAGAAAACGGCGGCAAAGACGGCCTGCCGGCCTATCCGCCGCTGGCCGGCAACCGCACGCTCAAGCAGGCGACGCCGGTCAACGCCATCCGCATCGTGCTGAACGGCGGCTTCGCGCCTGCCACGGCCGGCAATCCGCGCCCTTACGGCATGCCGCCCTACAGCCCGGTCCTGAGCGATACCGAGGTGGCGGCGGTGCTGAGCTACGTGCGCGCCAGCTGGGGAAATGGTGCGCGGATGGTGACGCCGTCGGAGGTCAACAACTACCGCGCGGTGCCGCTGGATTGATCGATAGACGCCGATGTTGAACACGCTGCAGGACCTGATGCGTCCGCCCCCGGGCATGGAATTCGACTTCAGCCAGCCGCCCGGCGAGCCGGCCCTGGCGCCGCCGGACGGGGTCTCCTGGCAGGTGTTCGCGAATCCGGTCGTGCTGTTCGTCGGCGGTGTGGCGGCGGTGCTGCTCGAGCTGGCCGAGCCCTCGGTGCGTTCGGGCGTCTGGGACCACAGCAGCTTCCAGCGCGACCCTGTCACGCGCCTGCGGCGCACCGGCTTTGCGGCCATGATGACGGTGTACGGCCCGCGCTCGGCAACCGAGAAGCTGATCGACAAGGTGGTACGGATTCACGAACGCGTGGAAGGCGCAACGCCCGACGGCACCGCCTACCGCGCCAGCGACCCGCGCCTGCTCGACTGGGTGCATGCGACCGCCAGCTTCGGCTTTACCGAGGCCTATCACCGCTACGTCCGCGCCTTGTCCGCGTTTGAGAAGGATCGCGCCTTTGCGGAAGGCCGGCCCTCTGCCCTGCTGTACGGCGCAAGGGGTGCGCCACAATCCTGGGCCGAATGGGAAGCGGCGCTCGCAGCCGCCGCGCCCGGACTGGAAGGCTCGGACATTCTGGCGGATTTCATGCGCATCATGGCCGAAGCAGCCATCCTGCCGGCGCCGCTGCGCTGGCTGCAGCGCCTGCTGGTCCGGGCCGCGGTCGAGATCAGTCCGGAGCCGGTGCGCTCGCTGCCGCAGCTGCGCGGACAGGGCCTGCGCTTCGGAGAATTGGCGCTGGTGCGCGCGCTGGCGCGGACGTCAAGCCTGCTGCCGCTCGGCGACACGCCGCCGGTGCAGGCTGCAAGGCGCCTGAAATCAGCGGCGGCAGGTTAATTTCAGCGTTTCGCCTTCGGTCGCCAAGGCGCGCGCCGGCGCGGTGTCGCGGCAACGGTAGACCACCCGCAGGCGCTTGCGCTGGTGAGGAGCCGGGTCGCCGCACAGCCGATTGTCGACGTGGATCACGCCGTCATTGCGTTCGACTTCGCCGCGCACGCCCTCGCGTGCGTCGCACATGGCGCCACGAATGCCGTACTCCGCTTCTTCGATGTGCACGCGGCCCCAGCCACGGCCCGGGCCGCGATCATCGTGCGCGGCGCGCTGGCCGGCAGCGTAGCCATCCTCGTAACCGCGACGGTATTCAGCGCTTTGGGCGTGCGCGGAAGCGGAAACGCCTGCCACCGCCAGGAAGGCGGCCAGACGCATGAACTTGTGCATATCGAATGCCATTTTCTTCTCCATGATCAATGTCGATGATTCATGGTAGCGGGCAGCTCAGCCGTATTCTGTACGTACGGCCACAGAACTACGGCAATTTTTCTCTGCAGCAGGGAGACGTCATATTGCACGTGGCGAAAGCGGGTCGCCGCGGGGACTCACTAACACGTCTGAATTTTCAGACCTGGCCACACGGCTTGCCAGTTCTTGGCGCAAATCCGCTCCAGATAGACTGGATGCTTCTCCGCCGTGAAGCGCGGGGTTGGCCTGACGATCAGGTCGAACAGGTCGTCCAGGCCGAAAGGGGCCGCAAGCTCGACGCCCCCTCGGTCATCGAGCCGCACGCCTACCGCGGTGGCTGTCTCCGGCCAATGGCGCATGGCGTCGAGGGCCGAGCAATAAGGCTTGTCGGCATTACGCCTGTGCATCCGCGCCTGGTTTTTGACAGACCATGCGAGCGTGTCGTCGCGGCGCAGCAAAGCCAGCTCCAGCGCCGCGTCGCGCTCCGGCGCTGGGTCGTTCGGCTCGTACCAGACCACATCGATATCCTGGGGCAGCGGCGATGCCGAACGCCGGTGCAGATGGTCCCACACAAAGTTACGGACAAAGCCCGCGCCGACCCAGCAATCGGGCAAGCCAAGCCCCCTCACGAGTTCGAGAACGCGCATGCGCCGGACATCCGACTCCATCAGGGCCTGGAGGGCGTCGCGCCTCACACCATCTCGGCAAACCCGATGCGGTCCGTGGTCGCGGCACGTGCATCGTTGAGATCCACCTTGTGCGAAGCCAGCAAGCCTTCCAGCACGCTGTTCATGGTGTGGCAGCCCGGTTCGCGCCCAAGGTTCATGTGGCTGCGGATGGCGCCGAGGTCGCCGCGTTCGATCATCTCGGCCACGGCCGGGCTGATGCTCAGGCATTCGGTGGCCAGGTGGTAGCGGTTGCCCTGCTTGGACGGCAGCAGCGCCTGGCACAGCACGCCGCGCAGGCCATGGGCCAGGGCCTGGTTCTGGGCTTCGGAATTGCCCAGCAGGCGCAGCATCTTCTGCAGGCCCAGCTCGGTTGAACGCGCGTGCAGGGTCGCCAGCACCAGCGGGCCGGATTCGGCCAGCGCCAGCGCTTCCTGGGCGGTCTGGGCGTCGCGGATCTCGCCGATCATGATCACGTCCGGGCGCTCGCGCAGCGCGTCCAGCGCGCCGAGGTAATAGCTGCCGACGTCCGCGTGCTCGCCCACTTCGCGCTGGGTGATGATGCACTTGCGCTGCGGGATCAGGGTCTCGACCGGGTCTTCGATGGTGATGATGTGGCCGGAGCGCTGCTTGTTGATCTCGTCCAGCATCGAGGCGATGGTGGTCGACTTGCCCTGGCAGGTGTCGCCGATGATCAGGACCAGGCCGCTAGTGAGGCGCGCGAATTCCTGCTCGTCCGGATGCAGGCCCAGGCTGTCGAGCACCAGCGGCTCCTTCGGGAAGCGGCGGATCACGCAGCCCAGGCGCTTCTTGCCCTGGAAGCTGAAGCAGTTGGCGCGGATGCGCGCCGTGTGCAAATCAATGGATCTGTCGAACGCGCGTTCCTGGATCCGTTCGGCCCAGTTCGGCTCGATGACGTCGAAGAACTCTTCCAGCTCCTCTTTCGTGATCGGCGAATCCGTCACCGCCACCAGGCCCTTCGGCTGGCGCAGCATCAGCGGACTGTTCTGGTGGATGATGATGTCCGAGAACACCAGCTTCGAGTTCAGCAGGTGCAGGATCTGCTCGACCAGGGTGCCGAAGACGGGATGGTCTTCGTTTTCGATATACGAAAGAGTGGGGATCTGCGAGGACTGGTGGTATTCCATCGGACGGTCGATGACAAAAGTAGAAACTTGCGATGCATTAATTATAAAACCAGCAGCGTATTAAAGTTCCACTTGGAAAGAAATTTTTCCGCAGCCAAGCCTGGGCGTGCCAAGCTTGCCACACTGTATCAAAATTACAACGTCAGCGCTCCAGCGCCGCCGCGATGCGGTCACCGAACAGCGCCAGTCCGACCCCCACGATCATGACGGCGGCGCCCGCCAGGCGCACGCCCGACACTTTGCGCATGGCGACGTTGACAAGGCCGAAATGGTCGATCGCCATCGAAGTGATCAGCTGGCCGGCGATCACCAGCACCACCAGGTTGAGCAGGCCGATGCGCGGCACCAGCATCACGGTGCAGAAAATGAAGGCAGCCCCGAGGAAGCCGCCGGAGAACTTCCACAGCGGCTGCTGCGGCAGGACCGCCAGAGCGTCGGGCAGGCCGCCGCGGGCAAAAGCGATGATTGCCAGCGCCGCGCTGCCGCACAGGAAAGACACCAGGGCAGCGACAACCGAATTGGCGCCGACGGCAGCCGCCATCTGGCTGTTGATGGCAGCCTGGAAGGAGACGGCGATGCCGGCGGCGAATGCGACGAGGAACAGCAGGAGATTCATGACACCGTAAGACCGGAAAAAAGGGCAGGATTGTAGCGAAAACGGCTGGGCTTGCGAAGATGCGCTTCGTTCCGCCAATCCGCCGCCCTGGCAGGCCCGTCGTGCAGTTCGTCGCAAACCGCGGGCGCAGCGAGCCCGGTCTGCTTAAGATGCACATATCGAACACCACAACAACAAGCAAGGAGGACTCACCATGACCCAATCGCTTTCCCGCCGCCGCCTGCTGGCTGCCTGCGCCCTCGCCTGCGCTGCCACCACCGCCGCCATCGCCACCGCGCCCGCCGTCGCCGGCGACTGGAGCTTCGGCCGCAGCGAGCAGGTGCAAGGCAACGGCAACATCAAGCGCCAGGTGCGCGAAGTCGGTCACTTCAACGGCCTGGCGCTGTCGCTGCCGGGCCAGGTCGAGGTCCGCACCGGCAACACCGAGAACGTCACCATCGAAACCGACGACAACCTGCTGCCGCTGATCGAGACCGTGGTCGAGGACGGCACGCTCAAGATCCGCAACAAGAACAAGGTGAACATCCGCACCCGCAGCCTGAAGATCGTGGTGCAGACCCGCGGCGTGGACCGCCTGGCGCTGGGCGGTTCCGGCAGCATCGATGCCGACCGCGTGCAGGGTTCGCGCGTGCAGTTCGACGTCGGCGGCTCGGGCAATATCAAGGTTGGCAAGGCCGAAGGGGAAACGGTCAGCGTCAGCCTGGGCGGCAGCGGCGACCTGAAAGTGAACGAAGGCGGCGCGCGCAGCCTGTCGGCGACGATCGGCGGTTCCGGTACCGTCGACATGGCGCGCGTGCGCCTCGACAAGGCCAGCGTGACCGTGGCCGGCTCGGGCGACGCGACCCTGTGGGTGCGCGACAGCCTCAGCGTGTCGGTGGCCGGTTCCGGCGACGTGAATTACTACGGCGACCCGCAGGTCAGCAAGAGCGTCGTCGGCTCGGGCGGTGCACGCCGCCTGGGTGCTGCACCGAACTGACGCGTATATCGTGTCAGTGGGCCGCGCCCGGCGCCGTGTAGGTCATCGGCTTGACCGGCACCGTCAACGCGATGTTCTCGCGCTTGCCGGCGGCGTCCTGCACGACGAGCGTCAGCGGCACCTGCTCGCCCTCCTTCAGCTGGCGCTGCAGATCGAACAGCATCACGTGATAGCCGGCGGAAGCCAGGTTCACGGTCTGGCCGGCCGGCAGCTCGATGGATTCCACCGCGCGCATGCGCATGGTCTGGCCTTCCATCGCCATCTGGTGCAGCTCGACCCGGCCGGCGACCGGGCTCTTCACCTCCACCAGCTTCACGGTCTTCGCGGACTTCAGCTGCATGAAGGCGCCCGCCACCTTCGCCTGCGGCACGGTGGCGCGGATCCAGGGGTCGCTGACACGCAGTTGAGCCTGGGCTTGGGCCAGCGCCGGCAGGGAAATGAAGCTGGCCAGCGCCAGCGCGAGTAGACGTCGGTTCATGGCTCTACGATCCAATCAATAGTTACGTTCCGAAAGCAGCGTCTCGCGCTCGACCTGGACGGTGTCCGTGCCGTCGGTCAGCCACACCTGGCCGTCCTGAATCGTGCACTGCAGCTGCATATTGCGCTTGGCCATGCGTTCCAGCGCGGCGCTGGTCTCGGCCGAAATGTTGACGATGCTGATGTTGCGCGCACGGTCGATCTGCTTGGCGATCTGCTTGAACCAGATGTGGCTGACGGCGCTATAGCTGTACACGACCACGTGCTCGGAACGGCCGCTGGCCTTCATCAGGCGGCGCTCGTCGGGCTGGCCGACCTCGATCCAGGTCTGGATCGCGCCGGTCAGGTCCTTCAGCCACAGGGCCGGTTCCTCGACGTCGAACAAGTCCTTGCCGAAGGCCAGCGCTTCATCCGCGTGCAGGGCGAAGGCGAGCAGGCGGATCATCACCCGCTCGTCGGTTTCCGAAGGATGGCGCGCGATGGTGAGCGCGTGCTCCTGGTAGTAATTGCGGTCCATGTCCGCGATGTTCAGGTCTGCCTTGTAGATCGTTGCTTTCAGGGCCATGCAAATTCTTTCTAGTTAGCTGAAGACGACGGTCTTGTCGCCGTTCAGCAGGATGCGGTGTTCCACGAACCACTTGACCGCGCGCGCCAGCACCACGCTTTCGACGTCGCGGCCGATCGCCGTCAGCGCCTCGACGCTCATGGCGTGATCGACCCGCTCGACGTCCTGCTCGATGATCGGCCCTTCGTCCAGGTCGCCCGTGACGAAGTGGGCGGTGGCGCCGATCAGCTTGACGCCGCGCCGGTGCGCCTGGGCATACGGGCGCGCTCCCTTGAAGCTGGGCAGGAAGGAGTGGTGGATATTGATCGCCCTCCCCTTCAAGGCTTCGCACAATCCCGGCGACAGGATCTGCATGTAGCGCGCCAGCACCACCAGGTCGATGTTGTGCCGGTCCAGCAGCTCGATGATGCGGCTTTCCTGGGCCAGCTTGTCGGATTCGCTGGCGCCCGCCTCGAGCGGCAAGTGGTGAAAGGGGATATTGTAACTGGCCGCGAGCTGGTAGAACTCCATGTGGTTCGAGACGATGGCCGGAATCTCCACCGGCAGCAGGCCGCTGCGGTAGCGGAACAGCAGGTCGTTCAGGCAATGGCCGATCTTCGACACCATGATCAGCACGCGCGGCTTGCGGGCGGCGTCGTGCAGCTGGCCCTGTGCTTGCAAATGCGCGCAGAGGGCATCGAAACCGGCGCGCAGCGTGGCATCCGACACGTTCGGTTCTTCCAGCGCGAAGTGGATGCGCATGAAGAACAGCTTCGATTCGGCGTCGCCGAACTGGTCGGAATCGATGATGTTGCAGCCGTGTTCGGCGAGGAAACCGGACACGCGCAGGACGATGCCGCGCTGGTCGAGGCAGGACAGGGTCAGGATGTATTCGGGGTGCGTCATGGGGCGCTCGGTCGTGGTGAGGGATGGGCTTGGTGGGACATTGTCGCATGAGTTGTAATTGCGGCACGTTCCGCTATTATTGAACGATCGTTCATTTTTCATGAAAGGTCCGCCATGTCCAACGCCCAGACCAACCAGCAATTCCGCCTCGCCTCCCGCCCCGTCGGCCTGCCGACCGACGCCAACTGGCAGCTGCTTGAAGAAGCCCTCGCGCCGCTGGAAGACGGCCAGGTGCGCGTGAAAGTGCTCTACCTGTCGCTCGACCCCGCCATGCGCGGCTGGATGAACGAAGGGAAGTCGTATATCCGCCCGGTGGCGATCGGTGAAGTGATGCGCGCCGGCGGGGTCGGCGTAGTGACGGAATCACGCTCCCCTCGCTTTGCCCCGGGTGACCACGTCAGCGGCCCGCTCGGCGTGCAGCGCTGGTGGACCGGCCCGGCCGACGACAAGGCCGGCCTGGTGAAGATCGACCCCTCGCTGGCCGCCCTGCCCGCCTGGCTGAACGTGCTCGGCATGCCCGGCATGACCGCCTACTTTGGCCTGACGGAGATCGGCCAGCCGAAGACCGGTGAAACCGTGGTGGTGTCGGCGGCGGCGGGTGCGGTCGGGATGACGGTCGGCCAGGTCGCCAAGCACCTCGGCTGCCGCGTGGTCGGCATTGCCGGCGGGGCCGACAAATGCCGCTTCGTGGTCGAGGAACTCGGCTTCGACGCCTGCATCGACTACAAGGAAGGGCCGATCGGTCCGGGCCTGAAGCAGCATTGCCCGGACGGCGTCGACGTCTATTTCGACAACGTTGGCGGCGAGATCCTGGACACGGTCCTCACCCGCATCAACATGAAGGCGCGCATCGTGATCTGCGGCGCGATCTCGCAGTACAACAATACGACGAAGGTGACCGGCCCGTCGAACTACCTGTCGCTGCTGGTGAACCGCGCGCGCATGGAGGGCATGGTGGTGTTCGACTTCGCGCACCGGTATCCGGAAGGCGTGGCGCGGCTGGCGCAGTGGCTGCGCGAGGGCAGCATCAAGAGCCGGGAGCACGTGGTCGACGGCTTCGAGAATTTCCCGTCCGCCCTCCTCATGCTGTTCGAAGGGAAGAACTTCGGCAAACTGGTTTTGAAGGTCGCCGACGCCTGAAACTTCGCGGGCGCCCAAGAAAACCTCCAGGGCAAGGCGCATCGCCGCAATGGCGGACCACGAAGCCAGTACGCAAGTACGGCGAGACGATGCAACGCCGCCATGGAGGTTTTCTTGGGCGCCCGCCGGAACTATCGCATCCCCTGCCTCTCTAAACGCACGAGCGCATCCGTGACGCTCTCGGGTTTGATTGTTCACCGACAGGCACAAGGAGATCGATATGGCGACAAGCAAGGAAGGCGGCAAGAGCGGGAGCTCGGGCGGCAACGAGCAGAAAAGCCAGCCTGCCAAGCGCGGTTTCGCTGCGATGGACCAGAACCAGCAGCGTCAAATCGCCAGCAAGGGCGGCCAGGCCGCCCACCAGAAGGGAACGGCGCACGAATTCGATTCGGAGGAAGCGCGCCGCGCAGGCCAGAAAGGCGGGGAAGTGGTCAGCCGCAACCGCGCCCACATGGCCGACATCGGCCGCAAAGGCGGGGAAAGCCGGCAATCGGCCAACCGCGCCGCGGCAGCCGCCAAGGGGGGAAACCGCCAGGGCGGCAAGCCGGAATGAGTCAAGGAATGCAGCAAGGCTC
>Ga0065165_1001469_pt1 | contig 25231 bp, 21 predicted proteins | sample AraplaMF_Cvi_mMF_FD_63813 | JGI IMG/M metagenome (GOLD analysis project Ga0065165, IMG submission 63813) | Arabidopsis root microbial communities from the University of North Carolina, USA - plate scrape MF_Cvi_mMF (version 2) (version 3) | ecosystem: Host-associated > Plants > Roots >... | reverse complement strand
CATCCAGGTCGGCCGCATCTCGGCCTTCGGCCTGATGGAGATGAGCCGCCAGCGCCTGCGCACCGGCGTGCTCGAGGCATCGACCCGCCAGTGCCCGCATTGCGAGGGCACCGGCCTCGTCCGCACCGCTTCGTCGGCGGGCCTGTCGGCGCTGCGCCTGATCGAGGACGAAGCGGCACGCGGCCGTGGCTCGCAGCTGCTGCTGCGCGCGAGCCAGGAAGCGGCCTTCTACGTGCTCAACAAGAAGCGCGGCGAACTGGCCGAGATCGAGGATCGCTATGGCGTGATGATCGAGGTCGCCCCGGACGGCGAGCTCGAGGGTGCGCGCATGTCGGTCGAGGCCTCGGGGCCGCCGCCGGCGCATGCCCCGCGCATCGAGCGACTGATCGAGGAAGTCGAGGAAGACTATCCCGAGGAGATCGACGAGCTCGAGGACGAGGAAGAAGTCGAAGCCGAGCGCGCGCCGCGTGGTGAGCGCAGCGAGCGTGGCGAGGGTGAGGGCGACGGCCGCAAGCGCCGCCGCCGCCGCCGTGGACGTCGCGGTCGTGGCCGTGACGAAGGCGGCGAGGCTCTGGGTACCGACGAGGCCGAGGGTGAAGCCGAGGCCGGCGAGGACGAGGACGAGGCGCCCGCCGAGGCCGGCGAGGCCGTCGCCGAAGCCGGTGAAGCCGCCGAGGGTGGCGAGCGCGCGCGCAAGCGCCGTCGTCGTGGTCGCCGTGGCGGTCGCCGCACTGCCGGCGGCGAGGCCGAGGCCGGCGAGGATGAAGCCGAGGCTGCCGAAGCCGAAGGCGAGAGCGACGTCGCGGCGATGGCCGAGGCCGAGCCGGTCGTCGAGGCCGCGCCCGAGCCCGAAGCCAAGCCGAAGCGCAGCCGCCGTAAGAAGGTGGTCGAGGCTCCGGCCGAGGCCGTAGCCGAGCCGGTCGCTGCCGAGCCTGCGGTCGAGGTCGAGCCGGCCGCTGAGGCGCCCAAGCCCAAGCGGACCCGCCGCAAGAAGGCTGATGCCGAGGCCCCTGCCGCCGAGCCGGTGGCCGAGGTCGCCGCGCCTGCGCCGGAGCCCGAGCCGGTCGAGGCCGCGGTGGAAGCCGAGCCCGCGCCCAAGGCCAAGCGCCCGAGCCGCCGCAAGAAGGCCGAGCCGGCCTCCGAGGTTGCGCCTGAAGCGCCCGCCGCGGTCGAGCAGGACCTCGCGCCGGTCGAGCCGGCCGCCGAGACTGCTGCCGAAACCGAGGCAGGGGCAGAGGGCGAGGAAGGTTCGTCGGAGTCGCCGCGCCGCGGCTGGTGGCAGCGGACCTTCGGCAACTGATGTCGGGTGCGCCCCCTCCGGGTGGAGGGGGCGCACTACGGCTTAACCGCCAGTTCAGGCGCTGCCTCCGACAGGGTGGCGTGGCGTTGGCGGGATAGGAGTTGGGGCCGACATGTTCTGCATGAAGCGCTTCGCCGCGACGCTCGCCGCCTTCGGCCTCGGGCTGTTCGCGAGCCTCCCCGCCGCCGCGCAATCGGTCCTGCGCGACGCCGAGACCGAGCAGCTCTTCTCCGACATGTCGCGCCAGATCATCGTCGCGGCGGGCCTCTCGCCCCAGAATGTCCGCGTGGTGCTGATCAACGACAAGGAGATCAACGCCTTCGTCGCCGGCGGGCAGATGGTGTTCCTCAATTCGGGCCTGATCGACGCCGCCGACAACGCCAATGAAGTGCAGGGCGTGATCGCGCACGAGGTCGGCCATATCGTCGGCGGCCACGTCCCGCTCCAGGGCCAGGCCATGAAGGGCCCGACGGGCATCTCGATCCTCAGCCTCGTGCTGGGTGCCGCCGCTGCCGCCGCCGGCGCTCCCGATGCGGCGATGGGTATCATCATGGCCGGCCAGCAGGCCGCGCTCGGCAAGTTCCTCGCCTTCTCGCGCAATCAGGAAGCCAGCGCCGACGCCGCCGGCGCGCGTTTCCTCAACACCGCCGGCGTCAGCGGCAAGGGCATGCTGGAGTTCTTCAAGAAGCTCCAGAATCTCGAGATGCGCTACGGCTATTCGAGCGATAATGTCGACCCGTTCATGCAGACCCACCCGATGAGCGGCGACCGCGTCCAGACGCTCACCGCCGATCTCAGCGCTTCGGCAGCCTGGGGCAAGCCGCTCGACCCCGATCTCGAGCGCCGCTTCAAGCGCGTGCAGGCCAAGCTCCGCGGCTATGTCAACGATCCGAAGGCGACGCTGGTCAAGTATCCGGCCAGTGATCAGTCGCTCCCGGCGCATTATGCCCGCGCCTATGCCTATCACCTCTCGGGCTATCCCGATCAGGCTGCGGCCGAGACGGCGGCGCTTGTCCAGGCCGCGCCGCACGATCCCTATTTCCTCGAGCTACAGGGCCAGATCTTGCTCGAATCGGGCGATCCCAAGGGCGCGCTGGCGCCGCTGCGCGAGGCGACCGAGTCGACCAATTTCCAGCCGCTGATCGCCACCACCTTCGGCCACGCGCTGCTTGCGACCGAGGACGACAAGAATTTGCCGGAGGCGGAGAAGGTGCTGCGCCAGGCAGTGGCGCGCGACGACGACAATCCCTTCGCCTGGTACCAGCTCGGCACGCTCTACGAGCGCAAGGGCGACCAGCCACGCACCGCGCTCGCCACCGCCGAGCGCGCCAATCTGACCGGAGATGCGCGCATGGCGCTGATGAGCGCACGCGCGGCGATGGCGGGGCTGCCGCAGGGCTCGACCGACTGGATCCGTGCGCAGGACATATTGCTCGTATCGCAGACCGCGGTGGAAGAAGATCGCAAGGGCAAACACCGCTGATGGACAAGATTGCACGTTCCCCCTGGCTGCTCGCCGGGCTGTTTCTGCTCGCCGCCCTGATCGGCGCCGGCGCTATCGTCGGCTATCAACGCTTCGTCCCCGGGGCGGTCGACGCCGGCGACAAGGCCAAGGTCGAACGCGTCGTGCACGATTATGTGCTCGAGCATCCCGAGATCATCCCCGAGGCGATGGATAGATTGCGCGAGCGCGAGACCGGCAAGGTCGTCGCGGCCAATCGCGGCGCGATCGTCACGCCCTATGCCGGCGCGTGGATGGGCAACCCGAAGGGCGACGTCACGGTCGTCGCCTATATGGACTATGCCTGCGGCTATTGCCGCGCGAGTCTGCCGGCGATCGCCACCTTGCTCGAGAAGGATCCCAATGTCCGCGTGGTCTATCGCGAATATCCGATCCTGAGCGACGAGAGCGTCACCGCCGCGCGCTGGGCGCTGGCGGCGGCGGAGCAGAACAGGTTCAAGCCCTTCCATGACGCGCTCTATGCCGCGGGCCAGCTGAGCGAGGCCGCGATCCAGGCCGCGGCCGCAAAGGCCGGGCTCGACAAGGCGCAGGCCGAGGCTGCGATCAAGGCGCCGCGGGTCGAGGCCGAGCTGCGCACCAATCACCAGATGGCGTCGCAGCTCAACGTCTCGGGCACGCCGAGCTGGGTGATCGGCGACCAGGTCGTCTATGGCGCGCTCGGCTATGACCAGCTTGCCGAAGCCGTTGCCAAGGCGCGCAAAAAGGGCTGATCCCCGGTACTTGCCGCGGGCCGGGGGCAAACCTACGTAACGGGTCCGTTTCGTTGCGGGGACCCCATGCAGCCTATTCTCTCGGTCTCCGGCGTCAGCAAGACCTATGCTTCCGGTCATCGCGCGCTGGAGACGATCGACCTAGATATCCGGCGCGGCGAGATCTTCGCGCTGCTCGGCCCGAACGGCGCGGGCAAGACCACGCTCATCTCGATCATCTGCGGCATCGTCACGCCCAGCTCGGGCACGATCCTCGTCGACGGCCACGACGCAATCCACGAGCCGCGCGCGGCGCGCTCGAAGATCGGGCTGGTGCCGCAGGAGATCGCGGTCGACATGTTCTCGAGTGTCGGCTCGACCCTGCGCTTCTCGCGCGGCCTGTTCGGCAAGGCGCCCGATCAGGCCTGGTGCGATCAGGTGCTCAAGGATCTGTCGCTGTGGGACAAGCGCAAGGCGAAGATCATGGAATTGTCGGGCGGCATGAAGCGCCGGGTGATGATCGCCAAGGCGCTCAGCCATCAGCCCGACATCCTCTTCCTCGACGAGCCCACTGCGGGCGTCGACGTGTCGCTGCGGCGCGACATGTGGAAGATGATCGGCAAGCTCAGGGAGCGCGGAACCACCATCATCCTCACCACCCATTATATCGAGGAGGCCGAGGAGATGGCCGATCGGGTGGGGGTGATCGACAAGGGCCGGCTGCTGCTGGTCGAGGACAAGACCGCGCTGATGAAGAAGCTCGGCAAGCGCGAGCTCGACCTCAGCCTCGTCGATCCGCTCGCGGCGATCCCCGATGGGCTTGAGGAATGGCATCTCAGCCTCGAGGACGAGGGGCATCGACTGCGCTACACCTTCGACGCGCAGGCCGAACGTACCGGCATCCCGTCGCTGCTCCGCAAGCTCAACGAGCTGGGCATCGGCTTCAAGGATCTCGACACCTCCAAGTCGAGCCTCGAGGACATTTTCGTCGAACTGGTCGGGCGCCGCGAAAGCTCGAACGAGGGAGTCGCGGCATGACCGGCATCAATTTCTACGGCGTGCTGGCGATCTACAAGTTCGAGATGGCGCGCACGCTGCGCACGCTCTGGCAGTCGATCGCCACGCCGGTGATCACCACGTCGCTCTATTTCATCGTGTTCGGCGCCGGCATGGGCAGCCGCATCCCCGACATCAACGGGGTGAGCTATGGCAGCTTCATCGTGCCCGGGCTGATCATGCTGTCGTTGCTCACGCAGAGCGTCGCCAATGCCTCGATCGGCATCTATTTCCCCAAATTCACCGGCACCGTGTTCGAACTGCTCTCGGCACCGATCTCGGCGGTCGAGCTGGTGGTCGGCTATGTCGGCGCCGCGGCGACCAAATCTTTGGTGATCGGGCTGATCATCCTGGTCACGTCGGGGCTGTTCGTGCCGCTGCGGGTCGATCACCCGCTGGCGATGCTCGCCTTCCTGCTGCTGACCTCGATCAGCTTCAGCATGTTCGGCTTCATCATCGGCATCTGGGCCAAGGGCTTCGAGCAATTGAACGTCGTGCCGGCGCTGATCCTGACCCCGCTCACCTTCCTCGGCGGCGCCTTCTATCCGCTGAGCTTCCTTCCCGAGCCGTGGCGCACGGTGAGCCTGTTCAATCCGGTCGCCTATCTGATCAGCGGCTTCCGCTGGGCATTCTTCGGCCAGGTCGGCGACATCGACGTGCGCTGGAGCCTCGGCTTCACTGGCGCCTTTCTTGCAGTATGCCTCGGGTTGATCGTGACGATCTTCCGGACGGGCTATCGGCTGAAGAACTAGCGAGTCTGCTCGGCTTGCCGATCGTCAACCCGACCTTGAGCGGGGTGACGCTGCATTACCCACGCAAGAAGAAGCGTGATCCAGGGCCGAACCCTCCGATCTCAAAGCCTGGCTTGGCTTACCGGTTCGAGCCGTGCTTCGCCGCCGTGCACAAAGTACGTCTTTGAAAAGCTGTCTTCGGCAATCGGGTTCGGCAGGCGAATGTCGCGGAGCCGCGGCATCGCTTCGCCCGCGGAATCGAAGCTGCGGTCGATCTGTGAGATGAAGCCGAGCACCACGCCGGTCTCCGCGGCAAAGCGCTTCAATATTCGCATCTGCTCGGAGAGCACAGGCTTGGTGCGATCCTGATCGAGCACCTGCAGATAGTCGATCACCGCGACCGTGCCCTTCGCCGCTTCCGACAGATAGCGGACGATCAGATCGGCGCCGATGTCGTCCGACGTCGCGATTTCCAGACGATCCGCGGCAGGTGCATCTGCCCGGTCGAGCTCGCGCGCCAGTTCCCGGGCCTGCCGCTCGGTATATTCGAGCGTGAAGAACACGCCCCGCCGACCTTCGCGCACCGCGTCGAGCAGGAGCGCCAGAGCCAGACGGGTCTTGCCCTGGCCGGGGCGTGCCCCGATCAGCAGCAAATCGCCGTCGTCGAGTTGCGACAGCAGCGACGCGGGGATCCTCGCGGACGCTCGGAACGCGAGCAGGCTCCATCGTGCGAAGCCTTCCTGTCGAGCCACCCGATCGAGTGCTTCGGACAGGGCAATTCGCTCGGTCCTCGCCATGGATTTGGCTCGACGCTTGAGTCGATAGATCGGTGCAGACAGGCGCATTGCGAAACCCTCCGATCCGGGACGGTGACGCAACCCCTCCGCATGCGATGGCCCGAACAGATGGTTCGACGATCAGATTGCCCCGTATGTGCGATACTTCCCGATCGGAGGGAGGAGGCGCGGGCCGAGCCTGACCGCGATGCTATCGCAGACGCGTTGTCGCCACAAGCGCGCCTCTTCGCCAGGCGCTGGATGCCGCTTGAAATGTTGGATTTCGTCTGCTTGGCTGGGTCGGTGCCGGGGCTCCCGGCCGGCTCTTTGACACCGTCGATGTCGCAATTCATCGCCGTGCGAACATAGGCGCACGGCGGGACGCGCAAACGCGCACAAGGGCGCGTTCGCCTAACCTTTACTAACCTTTCGACTGCCGGGACCCGGCGTGCCGGCGGTTATTTCACCACCGGCAGCGTGAGCAGCGAGCCCGCGCAGACGCGCTGCGTCGCCTTCTGATAGTCCTCGGGCCGCGCCTTGTAGATGTTGGGCACGAACTTCTGCGGGTTGCGGTCGATCACCGGGAACCAGCTCGACTGGACTTGCACCATCAGGCGGTGGCCGGCCTTGAACACATGGTCGTGATCCCTGAGCGGCACGTCCCACGCGGTCACCTGGTTCGGCACCAGCGGGTGCGGCACCTCGTTCGACTGGAGATAGCGGCCGCGGCGGATCTCCATTGCGATCGGCAGCTCATAGCCGTTGAGCGAGCGGGCATAGTCGCCCGCCTTCATCGGCCCGTTCTGCTTCTCATAATCCTCGGGGTAGACGTCGATCAATTTGACCACGAAATCGCTGTCGGTGCCGCTGGTCGAGGCCATCAGCTTCGCCGCGACATTGCCGGTGACGGTCAGGTCCGCGGTCAGCGGCGCGCTCACCCAAGTGAGGACGTCGGGCCGGTCGTCGACGAAGCGCTGGTCTTCGGCCTCCCACCAGCGCCAGTCGGGCGTGGCATAGGTCGCCGACATCGGGTGCGGGCGGAACGGCACCGGGCGTGCCGGGTCCGAGACATAGTCGCGGCAGCCCTCGCCGGCGGCGGGCGCGTCGAAGCTCAGGCTGCCATCGGCGCGCAGATACAGGCTGGTCGCCGCGGCATTGGCCAGCGGCCATTGCGGGTAGGTCTTCCATGCCCACGAGCCCGACTGGAAGCTCTTCATCGCATAATCGGGCTTGGTGCCCGTGCCGTGCAGCCAATAAGCGAAGAAGGGCGCCTCGACCTGTTCCTGGAACTGCGTCCCGCTATCGACGCCGAAGGGGATCCGCCCCAGTGCATTGGCCGGCGAGCGCCACGCGCCATGCGCCCAGGGGCCCGAGACCATCAGCGCGAGCTTGTCGGGATCGTCCTGCTTCTGCTTGTAGAAGATCTGCCAGCTGCCCCAGGGATCCTCCTGGTCCCAATAGCCCGCGACGTTGAGCGTCGGCACGGTGGTGCGCTTGAGGCTGTCCGACCAGCGCTGGCTCTTCCAGTGCGCGTCATAGTCGGGATGGTCGATCATCTCCTTGTAGCGCGGCGCGCCGCCCTTGAAATATTTCGCCTCGATATCGGCGGGCGATCCGGCCGCGAGGAACCACTGATAGGTGTCGTAGCGGTCGTACGGGAATTCCCAATTGTCCTTGGCCATCTGGAGGCTCGACACCCAGTCGGTGGCATAGGTCAGCCGCATCGCGCCGTTGCGATGCAGGTCGTCGTTCATCCAGTAATCGATCCATGCGGCCTGCGGGCTGACCGCCTTGAGCGCGGGGTGCGGCTTGACCAGCGCAATCGCCGACGTAAGGCCGAGATAGGAGACGCCCCACATCCCGACCTTGCCATTGTTGTTGGCGACATTTTTCACCAGCCAGTCGATCGAGTCATAGGCGTCGGTCGCTTCGTCGACCGCCTTGGGATCGCCCGGATGTACCGCGGTCGAGAGCGTGAACGGCCCGCCCTCGGACTCGAAACGGCCGCGCATGTCCTGCGTGACGAAGATATAGCCGTCCTTTGCCAGCGCCGCCCAGTTCGCCGGCACCTTGGCGGGCGCCGTCTCGTTGGTGCCATAGGGCGTGCGGCTGAACAGGATCGGCAGCGGCCCGGTCTGGTTCGTCGGACGCAGGATCACCGTATGCAGCTTCTTGCCGTCGCGCATCGGGATCATCACCACCTCGGCGATGAAGGCCGGCTTCTGGTCCGTGCTCTGGGCAGCCACCTGCTGCGCCGGCGCGGAGGCCAGCGGCAGCGCGAGCGCGCTCAGCGCAAGAAATGCCAGGGTCCGCCGCATCATGTCCTCCCGTCCGATGTGGAGCGGACTAGAGTCGAGCGGCGGAGGGCTGTCAATCGGATCGCGGAATCGTTGCATGCGCCTAAACATGCGCATAAATTATGCGCATAGGAGATTTCGACATGCCCGACAGTCGTGCGGCTCGGAAGCCCACCAATGTCTCGCTCGACTCCCGCCTGGTTGCCGCGGCACGGGAACTGGACATCAATCTTTCGCAGGCGTGCGAGCAGGGGCTTGCCGCGCGCGTGGCAGAAGTTCGTGCGGAGCGGTGGCGTATCGAGAACCGACGCTCGATCGAGGAATGGAACCAGTGGGTAGGACGTAACGGGCTGCCCTTGGGGCGCTACCGCCAATTTTGATGGCCCGCTTCAGCGTCTATCCGAACCCGGAAGGGCCGGGCCTGCTTCTGGATTGCCAGGCGGATTTGCTCGACATGCTGGCGACCCGTTTTGTGGTGCCACTCATGGCCGAGGAGGCGGTTCCGCCGCCGATTCCCCGGCTGATGCCGATCCTCGTCGTGGAGGATCGCCGGTACGTCATGGTGACGCCACATGCCGCGACCGTGCCCGCACGGTTACTGACCGCTCCCGTGGCGCATCTTGCTGACGAGGCGCCGGCGATCCTGAACGCGCTCGACATGCTGCTAACCGGCTACTGAGCCGGACTGCACCGTCACCCGATGCGGTGCTCGCCCTTCACCCAGCGCACGGTGCCCGAGCTGGCGCGCATCACCACGCTCTCGGTGGTCATCTTCTTGCCGAATCGCTTGACCCCGGCGAGCAGCGAGCCGTCGGTGACGCCCGTAGCCGCGAAGATGCAGTCACCCTGGGCGAGCTCGGTCAGATCATAGATCTTGTCGAGATCCTTGATTCCCCACTTCCGGGCGCGGGCGCGCTCGTCGTCGTTGCGGAACAGCAGCCGGCCCTTGAACTGGCCGCCGACGCAGCGCAGCGCGGCGCAGGCGAGCACGCCCTCCGGCGCGCCGCCCGAGCCCATATAGACGTCGATCGTGGTGTCGGGATCGGTCGTCGCGATCACGCCCGCGACGTCGCCGTCGCCGATCAGCATCACGCCGCAGCCGATCGTGCGCAATTCGGCGATCAGTGCCTCGTGGCGCGGCCGATCGAGCACGCAGGCGATGATCTCATGCGGGGCCACGCCCTTTGCGGCGGCGATCGCGTGGATATTCTCGGTCGGCGTCTTGTTGAGGTCGATCACGCCCTCGGGATAGCCGGGGCCGACCGCGATCTTGTCCATATAGACGTCGGGCGCGTTGAGGAGGCAGCCCTCTTCGGCCACCGCCAGCACCGCGAGCGCGTTAGGTCCCGCCTTGGCGGTGATCGTCGTGCCCTCGAGCGGATCGAGCGCGATGTCGATCTTGGGGCCTTTGCCGATCGCGGCGCCGACTTTCTCGCCGATGAATAGCATCGGCGCCTCGTCGCGCTCGCCCTCACCGATCACCACGGTGCCGTCGAGATAGAGCTTGTTGAGCGCCTCGCGCATCGCCTCGACCGCGGCCTGGTCCGCCGCCTTCTCGTCGCCGCGCCCGACCAGGGTCGAGGCGGCGATCGCCGCCGCTTCGGTGACGCGCACCATCTCGAGGACGAGGACGCGATCAAGGATATGGCTGGCGGTCTGCATAAATCGGGAACCTCCCTAGGCTATGGGCGGGCGATAGGGGAGGCGGTGCGGATCGGCAACCGCAAGCGACCGCAATTCCGCCATATCCCGCCGCCAGAAATCGTTACGCCTCCACCTCGGGAGTCGTGTCATGCCGCTTTTCCTGCTGCCGCTCCTCGCCCTTCAGGCGGTCGGCGAACCCGCTACCGCCAGCAGGTACTGATCCGCTACCGCTCGCTGTCGCGTGCGGAGATCCCGTGCACGAGCACCGGAGATCCGGGCGAGATCGTGGTCTGCGCACGCCGAACCGCCGATCGCTACCGCGTGCCGCTCGTCGAGCATATACCCGGCGATCCGCGCCACGAGGGTGTGCCCGAGGAACGCGCGCGTTATGTCCACACCAACACGCCGTGCGAGGATCGCGGGCCGTTTCTGATCGGCTGCGGCAAGGTGGGCGTGAGCATGACCACCGGCGCCGGCGGCACGCGCGTCTGGACCGAGCGCGAACTCGCTCCCTAACAGCCGTCGCCGAACGTCAATCCCGCAACCGTTTTGCCGGGCGTCCGGTGCGCCGCCCGGCAGCGCCGGAAGCGGCGCCGTCTATTTGCCGGTCTTGTTCGCGTCGGCGACCATGGCGTCGAACTGCGCTTTGGTGACGGGCAGCAGCAGTCCCTTGTTGTTCTTGCCGAAGGATTCCAGCGGCACCGCGACCTTGCCGCCGGCTGCGGCCACCACCGCATCGGCAGCGCCAAGGGAGTCGATCGTGCCGAGCACCACGCCCTTCGAATCGCGCACCTCGCTGCCCGCGATCACATCGGAGGGCTTGGCGGGAACGGCACGGTTCGAGCGGCTGGAGGCGGCGTTGTTGCGAACCGCTTCGTTGCGGGCATTGTCGATATTCCTGCCCGTCTCGTCGGGCCCGCGCAGGTCGGGCGAATTCTCCGAGCCGACCAGATTGGGCGTGCCCGGGCCGCCGCTTTGCTGGGCATGGGCCGCACCCATCGCCAGAGCGAGCCCCATTGTGACCGCTGCGAGCTTGGCTATCCGCATCATTCCTCTCCCCTTTTTTGGAATGGTACCGTTAACGGCTTGATCGGGCAATCAGTCGTCCTCGTCCTCGAAGCCCACCAGATCGAGCGCGCGTGCCTTGATCTGGTGGGTGGTGCACCAATGGACCAGGGCATCCTCGCGGCCATGCGTCACCCACACCTCGCGCGGGGCGATCTCGCGGATCGTGCCGGTGAGCTCGTCCCAATCGGCGTGATCGGACAGGATCAGCGGCAGCTCGACGTTGCGCTGCCGGGCGCGCTGGCGCACGCGCATCCAGCCCGATGCCATGGCCGTGATCGGATCGGGCAGGCGGCGCGACCAGCGGTCGTTGAGCGCACCCGGCGGGGCAAGGATCAGCCGGCCCATCAGCTCGGTTTTTGATACGCCCGTTGCGAGGCGCAGCTCGCCGAGGTCGACGCCATGCTCGACATAGAGGTCGCACAGTCGCTGCAGCGCGCCATGGATGTAGATCGGATCGTCGAATCCCATCACACGCAATTCGCGGATCACGCGCTGCGCCTTGCCGAGCGCATAGGCGCCGACCAGCACGCAGCGATCGGGGTTGGCGCGGAGCGCGGCGAGGAGCTTGTCCATCTCGTCATGCGTCTCGGGATGGCGGAACACGGGCAGGCCGAAAGTGGCCTCGGTAACGAAGATGTCGCACGGCACCGGCTCGAACGGGGCGCAGGTCGGGTCCTCGCGGCGCTTGTAATCGCCCGAGACGACGATGCGCTCGCCGCGATGCTCGAGCACGATCTGCGCAGATCCCAGTACATGGCCCGCGGGGACGAAACCGATATCGATCCCGCCGAGCCGCAATTCCTCGCCATAGCCGATCGGTCGCCCGGGTTGCGGGCCGTAGCGTGCCTCCATGATCGCCAGCGTCTCAGGGGTTGCCCACACCTCGCCATGGCCGCCGCGGGCATGGTCGGCATGGCCGTGGGTGATCAGCGCACGTGGCACGGGACGCGCCGGATCGACCCAAGCGTCCGCCGCCGGGATATAGATGCCCGTCGGATGTGGCTCGATCCATTCGCCCAGCCTTGCCATAGCGCCTATATATGGTCGCAATGCCGTCCGGTTCCCAGCACCTCCCCCAAGTCCTGAGCAACTGGTTCGCCACGCGCGACTGGACGCCGCGCCGGCACCAGCTCGAGATGCTCGCGGCCGCGCGCCAGGGCAATCACGCGCTGCTGGTGGCTCCGACCGGTGCGGGGAAGACGCTCGCCGGCTTCCTGCCCAGCCTCGTCGAGCTGATCGAGGCGCCTACGGATCGCCTGCACACGCTCTACATCTCGCCGCTCAAGGCATTGGCGGTCGACGTGCAGCGCAATCTGCTCACCCCGATCGAGGAGATGGGCCTCCCGATCCGCGTCGAGACGCGCACCGGCGATACGCCGCACGAGAAGAAGGTCCGCCAGCGCGCGCGCCCGCCCGAAATCCTGCTCACCACGCCCGAGAGCCTGAGTCTGCTCCTCTCCTATGAGGACAGTCTCACCCTGTTCGCCGATCTCAAAACGGTGGTGATCGACGAGGTCCATGCCTTCGCCACGGGCAAGCGCGGGGATCTGCTTGCGCTCGCGCTCGCCCGGCTCGAACGGCTCGCACCGGGACTGCGCCGCGTAGCGCTGTCGGCGACGGTCGCCGATCCCGACGGCTATCGCGGCTGGCTCGCCCCGCATGGCGATATCGGCAGCGTCGCGCTGGTGCAGGGTGACAAGGGTGCCGATCCCGACATCGCCATCCTGCTCCCCGAGGACCGCGTCCCCTGGTCGGGCCATTCGGGTCGCTATGCCGTCAAGCAGGTGATGGCCGAGATCGAGACGCACAAGACGACGATCATCTTCTGCAACACGCGCGGCCTTGCCGAATTGATCTTCCAGGATCTGTGGAAGGCGAACGAGCTCGGCCTGCCGATCGGCGTGCATCATGGCAGCCTCTCGGTCGAGGCGCGGCGGAAGGTCGAGAGCGCGATGGCGGACGGCAAATTGCGCGCTCTGGTCGCGACAGCCAGCCTCGACCTTGGGGTTGACTGGGGTGATGTCGATTGCGTGATCCAGATGGGCGCGCCCAAGGGCTCGTCGCGTCTGCTCCAGCGCATCGGCCGCGCCAACCACCGGCTCGACGAGCCCAGTGAGGCGGTGCTCGTTCCCGGCAACCGCTTCGAATATCTCGAGGCGCGTGCGGCGCTCGACGCGGTCGAGCAGGGCGAACTCGATGCCGACATCTTCCGCCCCGGCGCACTCGACGTGCTCGCGCAGCACGTCATGGCTTGCGCCTGCGCCGGACCCTTCGATGCGGCGGATATGCTGCGCGAAGTACGCGGCGCGCTGCCCTATTCGGCGCTGGAGGAAGAGGCATTCGAACGCGTCCTCAACTTCATCGCCGATGGCGGCTATGCGCTCAGGGCCTATGACCGGTTCAAGCGCCTGACGCGCGGGGTCGACGGTCTGTGGCGCGTGAGCCACCCGAAGTTCGTCGCGCAGCATCGGCTCAATGCCGGGATCATCGTCGAGGCGCCGATGCTCGAGGTGCGCTTCAGGAACGGCCGCCGGCTGGGCAAGGTCGAGGAAGCCTTCGCCGCATCGCTTTCGCCCGGCGACACCTTCTTCTTCGCCGGCATGAGCCTCGAGGTCGAACGGATCGACACGATGGACGTGCTGGTTCGCGCCACCGCACGTCCGGCGCGCATTCCCAGCTATATGGGTGCGCGGCTGGCCATCTCGTCCAATCTCGCGCGACGCGTGCGCACCTTCCTCTACGACCGCGAGCAATGGCCGCGCTTCCCCGCCGACGTGCGCGAATGGCTCGAGGTGCAGGCCTACCGCTCTGCACTCCCACGCCCCGGACAATTGCTCGTCGAGACGTTCCCGCACGAGGGCAAGCACCACATGGTCGCCTACAGCTTCGAGGGCTGGAACGCGCACCAGTCGCTCGGCATGCTGCTGACGCGACGGATGGAGGCGCAGGGGCTCAAGCCGATCGGCTTCGTTGCCAACGATTATGCGCTCGCCTGCTACGGGCTCGAGCCGATCCCCGATCCCCGCACGCTCTTCTCGGCGGACATCCTCGAGCATGAGTTCGTCGACTGGGTACAGGGTTCGGCCCTGCTCAAGCGCGCGTTCCGCGAGGTGGCGGTGATCGGTGGGCTGGTCGAGCGGCAGATCCCGGGCAAGCGCAAGACCGGCAAGCAGGTCAGCTTCTCGACCGATCTGATCTACGACGTGCTCCGGAAATACGAACCCGACCATTTGCTGCTGCGCGCCGCCTGGGCCGATGCGCGCACGCGGCTCACCGATGTCGGCCGCCTTGCCGACCTGCTCGACCGCGCCGCGGGGACGATGCTGCACATGGATCTGCCACGCGTCAGCCCGATGGCCGTACCGGTATTGATCATGATCGGTCGCGAGAATGTCGCGCAGGGCGTAACCGAGGACGCAATGCTGATCGAGGCCGAGGCACTCGCCGCGGAAGCGATGCGGCTCGATTGAGATAAGCCGTGCAGTTGAAACGATAGTTCAGGCAGTTGGCAGCAGTTGTTCGGGAACAATTTGCTGCGCAACAGCGCGGGGTATAGTGTTACCCGCATGAAGGGCGTTCTTCGCTTTGCGCCTCTGATGCTTTTGCCGTTCGCAACGCTTGCCGACGGACAGCAGGTTCCCGCGCCAATTCCGGTAGCGGCCACCGATCCCGGGGCCATGGTCTCGATCACCGATCTCGGACAGCGCCTCACCGTTCCTGTCGAGCTCGGCGCGGCCGGCCCGTTTCCGTTCGTGATCGATACCGGTGCCGAACGCACTGTCGTCTCGCACGAGCTTGCCGGGCTGCTCGGACTCGCCGGTGGGCCCAAGGTGAATCTCGCCACGATGACCGGGCACAGCGAGGTCGGCACGGTCATCGTTCCCGAGCTGACGATCACCGGTCTCGATCAGCGGCATCGTATCGAGGCGCCCGCGCTCGCCGCGCGCAATCTGGGCGCCGCGGGTTTGCTCGGCATCGACACGCTCGCCGGCCATCGGGTCTCGATCGATCTCGAGACCGGCAAGATGGCCGTGCGCCCTGCCTTGAAGCGCGGCAGACACCATTATGATGAGATCGTGGTCGAGGCGAAGAGCCTGTTCGGCCAGCTCATCGTCACGGATGCCTGGCTCGGCGATGCCAAGATTCGTGTTCTTGTCGACACCGGCTCGCAGGTCTCGATCGGCAATTCGCTGCTGCGCAAGCGCGCTGCGCTCACCCAGAAGGGCATGCGCGCGGTGGAGGTGACCAGCGTGACCGGAGAAACCATCCAGGCCGACTATGCGGTGGTGCCGCGTCTCGCCATCGGCAACGTCCAGTTCGGCGCGTTGCCGATCGCCTTTGCCGATGTCGAGCCCTTCGCGCGCTTCGGTTTGACCGACAAGCCGGCGTTGCTGCTCGGCATGGATGCGCTGCGCAGCTTCCGCCGCGTCGATATCGATTTCGCCAATCGCGAGGTGCGCTTCGTGCTGCCCAAGGGCTTCCGTGACGAGCGGTCGACGACCGGAACGCTCATCCGGGGCGGGACCGGTGCGTCATCGGTGCGGAGTTACTGAGGCCGTCGTTCCGGCGAGTTTGCGCGTGTTGCGTACCCGATGCGGCGTCCGACCGCACAGATAGGAGAGGTACGGTAATATTATGAACAACGCGTCCCGTCTGCTTGCTCCGCTCGCCTTGCTGCTCGGCTCGGCGGCTGATGGCCAGCAGTTGCAGACCACGCCGATTTCCGCCTCGGTCGATCAGGGCACCGCGCCCCAGCCTGACGCGACGACGATATCGCTCGGGCTGCTCGATCAGCGGCTCACCGTGCCCGTGGTGCTTGGTGCGGCGGGTCCCTATCCCTTCATCATCGATACCGGCGCCGAGCGCACCGTGGTGTCGCGCGAGCTGGCGCACGTACTGGGGCTGGTGGCAGGGCCGACGGTCAACCTCACCTCGATGACCGGGCGCAGCAAGGTCAGCACGGTGGTGGTCCCCGATCTCACCATTCCGGCGGTTGGCAAGAGCCAGCGCATCGAGGCACCCGCGCTCGCCTCGGAGAATCTCGGTGCCGCAGGGCTGCTCGGGCTCGACACGCTCAGCGGCCATGAAGTGATGATCGACTTTGAGGCCAACCAGATGGCGGTGCGCCCCGCGAGCAAGCGTCGCGCGAACGACGCCAGCCGCGATCCCGACGAGATCGTCGTCCAGGCCAGGAGCAAATTCGGCCAACTGATCGTCACCGAGGCCTTCGTCGGCAACTCGCGCATTCGCGTGGTGATCGACACCGGCTCGGAGGTGAGCATGGGCAACAGCGCGCTGCGCAAGCGCGTGCGGATCAAGCAGGGCTCGATCCAGCCGGTGATGCTCACCAGCGTTACCGGCGGCAAGACCGTAGCCGATTACACGTTGGTGCCGGCGGTGCGGATCGGCGCGGTGCAGTTCGACGCGGTGCCGATCGCCTTTGCCGATGTCGCGCCGTTCGAGCGTTTCGGCCTCACCAAGCAGCCTGCCTTGCTGCTCGGCATGGATGCGTTGCGCAGCTTCCGTCGGGTCGAGATCGACTTCCCCAACCGGCAGGTGCGGTTCCTGATGCCCAAGGGCGCGCATCGCAACGCTTTCTAGGCCACAAATTCCTGGCCGATTGACTTTCGTGCCCCGCCGATGCTGAGGCGGGGCATGACCGCCACCTTGTCGCCCGCTGCGCTCGGCACGCTTCCCGCGTCGATCGCCCGTCCCGGCCATGCCATGTCCGACGTCCGTACCGGCATCGTCCATTTCGGGCCCGGCGCCTTCCACCGCGCGCATCAGGCGCATTATGTCGACCGGCTGCTCGACAAGGATCCGCGCTGGGGCATTGCCGCGGTCTCGCTGCGCACGCCGGGCACGGTCGATGCGCTCAAGGCGCAGGGCGGGCTCTACACGCTGGCGGTGGTCGATCGCGATCCGTCGCTTCGCGTGATCGCCGCGCACAGCGACGCGATCGGTCCGGGTGAAGAGGCGAAGCTCCTGCGCCTGCTCGCCGATCCCGCAGTGCGCATCGCCACCAGCACGGTGACCGAAAAGGGCTATTGCCTCGGTGCCGACGGCAGCCTCGACTTCAATCATGCCGACATCGTTCACGACCTCGCCGGTCCCGCCGCGCCGCGCAGCGTTCCGGGCTGGATCGTCGCCGGGCTGCGCGCGCGCCGCGAAGCGGGGATCGCCCCCTTCGCGATGCTGTGCTGCGACAACATGACCGGCAATGGCGCGAAGCTGCGCGCCGCCTGCGTCGCCTTCGCGCGTCGGCTCGATTCGGGCCTCGCCGACTGGATCGCGGGCGAGGTCGCCTTCCCCGATTCGATGGTCGACTCGATCACCCCGGCGAGCGACGCGGCGTTCCTCGAGCGCGTCGCCGATTCGCTCGGCGTGGAAGACAAGGCGGCGGTGCAGCGCGAGGCCTTCACCCAGTGGGTGGTCGAGCGTTTCGAACTGGCGGACGGCCCCGACCTCGCCAGCGCGGGCGTGACACTCACCGGCGATGTCCGCGGCTTCGAGCAGGCGAAGTTGCGTATCCTCAACGGCGCGCATTCGACCTTGGCCTATACCGGGCTCGCGCTGGGCCATGAGACGGTGTTCGAGGCGATGTCCGACGCCGAGCTCGCCGGCTTCGTCACGCGGCTGGTGCATCAGGATATCGCCGCGTCGCTCGGCGTCGTGGATGGGCTCGACGTCGCCGGCTATGCCGACGCCGTGCTCGACCGCTTCCGCAATCCCGCGATCCGGCATCTGCTGTCGCAGATCGCCTGGGACGGCTCGCAGAAGCTGCCCTATCGCGTGCTCGACACCACGCGCGCCGCGCTCGAGGCTGGGCGACCGGTCGATCGGCTCGCGGTGCCGGTTGCGGCGTGGATCGCCTTTCTGCGGCGCAAGGCTGCGGCGGGCGACAAGATCGTCGATCCCCTGGCCGACCAACTCTCCAACGCCGCCCTGTCGAGCGACGACGCCGGCGAACTGGCGCGGACGATCCTCGCGATCGATGCGGTGTTCCCGGCGCGGCTGGCGGGCGATGCGGGCTATGTCGCGGCGGTCACCGACGCGCTGGGCGCGTTCCTGAAGGGCGACCCGCGGAAACTGCTCGCACGCTAGAGGTTGATCCATCCGGATCGGATACGCGGTTCCCCGGCGAAGGCCGGGGCCCAGTCGCCACGTCGCCGTGGCGGCGGACTGTCCTCTCGACGACATCGACACTGGGCCCCGGCCTTCGCCGGGGAACCGATTCCGATCAGCCGAATCCGACTCGAGGCCGGCTTTCCGGCGAAGTTGAGCAAGTTGCGCCGCGAGCGGCAGTTTCCTGGCGATTGCGCCGGGAAGACGCCGGCGACGCGACACTGACGCGACGGATCGGCGACGTTCGCGCACCGGCGACGCGACACCCACGCGACGGGCAGGCGTCCCCGCCGAGACGTCGGGCATGACCGATGCTGCGTGCTGCTGCTCCATCGGACAGGATGAAGCAGATAGTTTCCAACATTTGAAGGCGCCGGGGGCGACGCCGGGACGACGGGGTCTAGACGGCCACCGGCCCGTCCGCCCCCAGCACATGGCTGCAGAGCTGCGCCTGCGGCGTGTCGTCCGCCTCGAGCGCCGCCACCGTCACCCAGCCCTCGGCGCGCAGCTTGCGGCCAGTTTCCGCGTCGGTGCCGAACGGCAGGAACAGGCGGCGGCGTCCGTCGCGCGCGAGTCCCGCCTCGAGGATCGGATCTGCATAGAGCGAGAAGCCGATCGCGGGTTCCTCGCGGCCATTTTCGTGCAGGATCGTGTAGGTGCCGCCGCGCCCGATCTCGCCCGGCACGCCGGCGGCGAAGAGCGAGAAGCCGAGCCAGCTCTGATATTCGAAGCCATGCCGCTCGGTGGGGTCGAGCGTCAGCGCGACGCCTGCGGGCACGCTCGCCGCGATTTCCTCGAGCGCGTCGATGCGGCTCTTGAGCGCCTTGCCCGCGTCGATCGCGCGCAGCCGTGCGAGCGCCGGGGCGAAGGGACCCGCGGCCTCGATCAGCGGCAGATAGGAAGGATCGATCGCCGCCACGCCGCCGGCATCCTTGGCGTCGAGCGCTTCGCGCAACGCGTCGAGCCGCGCCGAGGGCCAGGTCTCGCCCGCGAGCGTGTCGACCAGGTCGGGCAGGGTGAAGTCGATCGCCACGCCGGTGATCCCGGCCGCGGCCAGCGCCTCGATTGCCACGCCGACGATCTCCTTCGCCGCGGCGACGCTGTCGAGCCCGATCAGCTCGGCCCCGATCTGGCGCATCGCGCGATCGGGGCGCAGCTCCGAGGCGCGCAGCTTGAGGACATGGCCGGCATAGCAGAGCCGCACCGGCCGCGGGTGATGCGCCATGCGTGTTGCGGCGATGCGGCCGACCTGCGCGGTGATGTCGGGCCGGATCGCCAGCGTCTGCTGCGACACCGGATCGACGAAGCGCACCGCATCCTGCATCCGCCCGGCCTTGAGCCGCGTCGCGAGCGAATCGGCGAATTCGGCGAGCGGCGGATCGACCTGCTCGTAGCCGTGCAGCCGCGCGGCTCCGAGCAGCTGGGTTTCGAGCCGCGCCGCGGCATCGGCAGCGGGCGGCAGGCGATCGTGAAAGCCTTCGGGCAGGAGACCGGTCATGCCATGCCCCTAGAACAACATGCCGTCAGAACAAACCGTCATCCCGGCGAAAGCCGGGATCCCGTGCCGCAGGCCTTTCGCTTGCCTCACGAGATCCTGACTTTCGTCAGGATGACGAACTGCGTTCGTCAGAACTTGAGCGCCATCGCGGTCTTCACGCCCGGAAGCGCACGGACCTTCTCGATGAGCGTCGAGCTCACTTCCTCGTCGACCGAGAGCAGGAGCACCGCCTCGCCACCCGCCTCGCGGCGGCCGAGATGGAAGGTGCCGATGTTGACGCCCGCCTCGCCCAAAGTGGTGCCGAGCCGGCCGATGAAGCCAGGTGCGTCCTCGTTGACGATGTAGAGCATATAACCGGCGAGATCGGCCTCGACCTTGATCCCGAACAGCTCGACGAGGCGCGGCGCCTGGTTGCCGAACAGGGTGCCGGCGACCGAACGCTCGCCCGCATCGGTCTTGACCGAGACACGCACCAAAGTGTGGTAATCGCCTTCCTTCTCGTTGCGCACCTCGCGCACTTCCATGCCCCGCTCCTTGGCGAGGAACGGCGCATTGACCATGTTCACCGTGTCCGAATGGACCCGCAGGAAGCCGGCGAGCACCGCGCTCACGACCGGCTTCTGGTTGAGCTCGGCCGCGGCGCCCTCGCTGTGGATCGAGATGCGCGCGATCCCGCCATGGGCGAGCTGGCCGACGAGGCTGCCGAGCTTCTCGGCCAGCGCCATGTACGGCTTGAGCCGCGGCGCTTCCTCGGCCGAGAGGCTCGGCACGTTGAGCGCGTTGGTGATGCCGCCATTGACGAGATAATCGGCCATCTGCTCGGCGACCTGGATCGCGACATTGACCTGCGCCTCGCTGGTCGACGCGCCGAGATGCGGGGTCGAGATGAAGTTGGGCGTGCCGAACAGCGGGTGCTCCTTGGCCGGCTCGGTCACGAACACGTCGAGCGCGGCGCCCGCGACATGGCCCGAATCGAGCAGCTCCTTGAGCGCTTCCTCGTCGATCAGTCCGCCGCGCGCGCAGTTGATGATGCGCACGCCCTTCTTGGTCTTGAGCAGATTGTAGCGGCTCAGGATGTTGCGCGTCTGGTCGGTCAGCGGCGTGTGCAGCGTGATGAAGTCGGCACGCGCGAGCAATTCGTCGAGCTCGACCTTTTCCACGCCCATCTCGAGCGCGCGCTCGGGGGTGAGGAACGGGTCATAGGCGACCACCTTCATGCGCAGCCCCAGCGCGCGGTCGGCGACGATCGAGCCGATATTGCCCGCGCCGATCAGGCCGAGCGTCTTGCTGGTGACCTCGACACCCATGAAGCGGTTCTTCTCCCACTTGCCGGCCTGGGTCGACTTGTCGGCCTCGGGCAGGTCGCGGGCGAGCGCGAACATGAGCGCGATCGCGTGCTCGGCGGTGGTGATCGAGTTGCCGAACGGGGTGTTCATCACCACCACGCCCTTGGCCGAGGCGGCGGGGATGTCGACATTGTCGACGCCGATCCCGGCGCGGCCGACCACCTTGAGGTTGGTCGCGGCCTCGAGGATCTCCTTCGTGACCTTGGTCGCGCTGCGGATGGCGAGGCCGTCATACTGGCCGATGATCGCCTTCAATTCTTCCGGGGTCTTGCCGGTGATCTCGTCGACCTCGACGCCGCGGGCACGGAAGATCTGCGCGGCAAGCGGGTCCATTTTGTCGGAAATGAGTACCTTGGGCATGTGAATATCCTTCGTCATCCCCGCGAAAGCGGGGACCCAGCTCGTGCTGCTTCAGCACGCGAGCCGGGCGGGAGATGGCCCCCCGCTTTCGCGGGGGTGACGGATCAGTTGGCAGCCTTGAGCTGCGACCAGGCCCAGTCGAGCCACGGGGCGAGCGCCTCGATATCGGCGGTGTCCACCGTCGCGCCGCACCAGATGCGCAGGCCCGCGGGGGCGTCGCGATAGCCGGCGACGTCGTACGCGGCGCCTTCGGCCTCGAGCAGCGAAGCGAACTTCTTGATCAAGGCTTCGTCCGCGCCCTCGACGGTCAGGCACACGCTGGTCTTGGAGCGGATGCCGCGGTCGACCGCGAGATGGCCGAGCCAGTCGCGCTCCGCCACGATCTTGTCGAGCGCCGCGGCATTGGCGTCCGAGCGCGCGATCAGGCCGTGCAGGCCGCCGAGATCCTTGGCCCATTCGAGCGCGAAAATCGCGTCCTCGACCGCGAGCATCGACGGGGTGTTGATCGTCTCGCCCTTGAACACGCCTTCCGCCAGCGCGCCCTTGGCCATCAGGCGGAACACCTTGGGGAGCGGCCAGGCCGGGGTGTAATTCTGGAGACGCTCGACAGCACGCGGGCCGAGGATCAGCACGCCGTGTGCGCCTTCGCCGCCGAGCACCTTCTGCCACGAGAAGGTGGCGACATCGATCTTGTCCCACGGCAGGTCGTAGGCGAACACCGCCGAGGTCGCGTCGGCGAAGCTCAGGCCCTCGCGGTCGGCGGGGATCCATTCGCCGTCGGGAACGCGCACGCCCGAGGTGGTGCCGTTCCAGGTGAACAGCACGTCGTCGGCCCAGTCGACCTTGTCGAGATCGGGGAGCTGGCCGTAATCGGCGCGGACTACCGTCGGATCGAGCTTGAGCTGCTTGACCGCATCGGTGACCCAACCTTCACCGAAGCTTTCCCAGGCGAGCGTGGTCACGCCGCGCGCGCCGAGCATCGTCCACATCGCCATCTCGAACGCGCCGGTGTCCGAACCGGGCACGATGCCGATACGGTGCGTGTCGGGGAGCTGCAGCATCTCGCGCATCAGGTCGATGCAATATTGGAGCCGGTTCTTGCCGAGCTTGGAGCGGTGCGAGCGGCCGAGCGACTCGGTGGCGAGCTTCTCGGGCGACCAGCCGGGAGGCTTGGCGCAGGGACCGGAGGAAAAGAAGGGGCGAGCCGGCTTGGTGGCGGGCTTGGCAGTGGACGCAATGGTGGCGTCGGTAACGGTCGTATCAGTCATGTCTGACTCTCCTTGCAGAGAGCACGCGCGGCGTTGGGACCGCGTGGCCCGCCGACGGCCCTAGCGGCGAACCCGCATAAGTCAATCGCGGATGCTTCCGGGCGTCCGCTATTTCGGGATGAAATGCGGCGCCGGGCGTCCGAGCAGCCCGCGGTCGCCCATCCAGTCGAGGATGCGGTCGGGCCAATGCTGCAGGCTGGCGAGCGGCGTGTCCTCGCCCATGTTGTAGGCGTGGCCGCCCGCCGCATACATGTGCAGCTCGGCCGAGGCCCCCGCCGCGCGATAGGCCTGGAGCAGGTCGACAATGGGGGCGGAGCAGCATTTGTCGTCATTCGCCGCCGACATCAGCAAGGGCGGCGAATCCCTCGTCACCGCTTCCTCGGCCTTGAGCGGTCCGGGGAAGATCAGCATCGCGAAATCGGGCCGCGCCGATTCGCGGTCGATCGCGTCGGGCGTGCCGCGCGGCGCCACCGGCGCGCTGAGGGTTGTCATCCGCGCCAGCTCGCCGCCGGCGGAGAAGCCCATGATGCCCACGCGTTTCGGATCGACCCGGAACTCGCCGGCGCGCGCGCGGATCGTGCGCATCGCCCGCTCGGTGTCGGCGCGCGCATCCTCGAGGCTGTAGGGCGAGTTCGGATAGCGGAACAGCCGGTAGCGCAGCACGAACGCGGCGACCCCGCGCCGGGCGAACCAGTGCCCGACGTCATCGCCCTCGGTCGTCGTCACCAGCAAGGCATGCCCACCGCCCGGCACGATCAGCACCGCGGTGCCGGTGGCGTTGGCGGGGTCGGGCAGGAAGGCGGTGATGCCCGGATTGTTGACCGGCTTGGTCCAGTAATCCTTCGATTCCTCGGGGATGTTCGCGCGGTCCTCGAACCCCGGCGCGCCCTTCTCCCATAGCGGGTAACGTTGCTGGGCATGTGCGGGCAGGGCGAAGGCAAGCAGGACGAAGGCGAACAGCAGGCGCATGCGGCATCTCCTCTCGAGGCAGCGCCGCATTCGGCGTCGACTGCGGATGGTATCGCTAACATATCCGCTGTCAATTGCCCCACGGCGCGTGGCGGGCCATGATCGGCGCATGCGAAGCGGGCGGGGACTAATGCTGCTGTCGTCGGTGCTGCTCACCGGCTGCGTGTTCGGTGGCGGGAAGGGCAATGCGCCGCCGCCGCCCAAAACACAGGCGCTGGCGCCACGTCCTTCCGAGCGCGAGACGCAAATATGCTATGCCGATCTCTCACGCGCGAGCATCCGCTTCAGTCCGCTGCCCGATCATGATTACGGCAATGGCTGCGGGCTCTACGGCACGGTCCAGCTGATCGACATCGGCCTGCCGGTGGGTGGCCTGAAAGGAATGCGCTGCGGGCTCGCGGGCAAGTTCACCGCGTGGCTGCGTTATGCCGTGGTCCCCGCCGCGCACCAGATGCTCGGCAGCGACGTGGTGCGCGTCGAGACCTTCGGCACCTATGCCTGCCGCAACGTGATCGGGAACAGCTATTCCGCCAACAAGCTCTCGGGTCATGCCATCGGCAATGCCGTCGATGTCGCCGGCTTCGTGCTCGCCGACGGGCGACGGATCATGGTGACCGACGGCTGGCGCTCCGAGGACTTGGCGGTGCGGCAATTCTTCGACGTGATCCACGGCTCGGCATGCAAGCGCTTCGGCACCGTGCTCAGCCCGGATTACAATGCCGCCCACTATAATCACCTGCACCTCGAGGACGACAATGCGCGTTTCTGCCGCTGAGCCGGGCATTGGTTTTGACGTGCAAATCCCCTAAGGGCCTTGGATGAGTGATACCCGTGTTCCCTCCCGCGTGTTTCGCGGAGCCCGCCAGGAAGCCGAGAGCGCGAACACCGCGTCCGGCACGCCGCAGACCGAACATCCCGCCTATCGGCTCGCCTTTCAGGATCTCGACTTCCTGCTGCGCGAGGATCTGCGCCCGGTCCGCTTCCAGCTCGAATTGCTCAAGCCGCAATTGCTGCTCGACGAGGCCAATATCGGCTCGACCTTCGTCTTCTACGGCTCGGCGCGCATCCCCGAGCCGGCCAAGGCTGGCGCGCTGCTCGAGCTCGCCGACAGCGATCACACCCGGCGCATCGCCGAGCGGCTGATCGAGAAGTCGAAATATTACGAGGTTGCGCGCGAGCTCGCGCAGCTCGCCTCGGACTTCCCGCAGGACATGAGCGGCAAGCGCCAGTTCGTGGTCTGCTCGGGCGGCGGCCCGTCGATCATGGAAGCGGCCAATCGCGGCGCGCACGACATGGGCAAGGAATCGGTCGCGCTCAACATCGTGCTCCCGCACGAACAGGCGCCGAACCAATATGTCAGCCCCGGGCTGAGCATGCAGTTCCACTATTTCGCGCTCCGGAAGATGCACTTCCTGCTCCATGCGCGCGCGGTGGCGGTGTTTCCGGGCGGCTTCGGCACCTTCGACGAGGCGTTCGAGCTGCTCACGCTGATCCAGACCGGCAAGATCGAGCCGATGCCGGTTTTGTTCTACGGCAAGGAATTCTGGAACCGCGTCGTCAATTTCGAGGCGCTGTGCGAGGA
>Ga0065165_1001468_pt1 | contig 25249 bp, 17 predicted proteins | sample AraplaMF_Cvi_mMF_FD_63813 | JGI IMG/M metagenome (GOLD analysis project Ga0065165, IMG submission 63813) | Arabidopsis root microbial communities from the University of North Carolina, USA - plate scrape MF_Cvi_mMF (version 2) (version 3) | ecosystem: Host-associated > Plants > Roots >... | reverse complement strand
GGACTTAAGTGTTTGATCTCGTTGGATCAAGCGGGCATGGCGGAATTGGTAGACGCAAGGGACTTAAAATCCCTCGGTGCGCAAGCGCTGTGCCGGTTCGACCCCGGCTGCCCGCACCAACGGTTAGCGCGGTCGTTTTCCAACGGCGCGCTGACCGTTGCATCCAACTATGGCGCCGTTACCGCATGAGCGCCGTTGAGGCTCCAATTGATAGCCGGGGAAGTCAGTCGGTTCAGGGGCCAGAGCTTAGTGCACTGTCACTGTACCCAGCGCAACTTCAATAGCTTAAAATGTTGCATTTGAGATCGATCCGAGTGTCAACGCAATTTCAAGTCCTCACGATTAGCACGAAGCCCGATCACTCTGCGGCAGCTTGAACACAAAATCCCTGGTATAATTATGCCTGTCATGCATCCTGTGCGCGCGTGGCGAAATTAGTAGACGCATCGGACTTAAACGATCGATCTCAATGCTCCTGAGAACCAAGGGACAAATCTGCTCAAATTCGGGGAAACCTTAGCTCGCAATCCAGCCCCGAAAGATTCTCGGGGAAGATGTAGAGACTAGACGGGCAGCACCTAAGGCAGTTGATTTATCCTGCTACGATGAAGGGATAGTCCAGACCACAAACGCGATTCGAAACGCGGCGGCGAAAGCCGTAGAGGGTATGAAAATCCGTAGGGCAATTGCCTGTCCCGGTTCGAGTCCGGGCGCCCGCACCAATGATGGAAGGAGCCTTATGGTTTCGGCATCTGCCTACGTACTTAAAGTGCCGGCCAATCGGCGCAAGATTCTTCTGTCAGCCGAGAGCGGCTATTTTGGCACATCCACTGTCACCGAACCGGTCCCCCCCTTCAATCATTCACAACGAGCTCCCTTGGCTGTGCTGGCTTCGTTTAACGACGGCCAGCTGACACATATTGCGGCTGCGCGCAAAGGGGCCTCCGCAGGTACAGGCCTTGTACGTCTGAATATGCACGCCCTGGAAGCCTTAGCGAAGCCCATCACATTTGAGAGTCTGCTAGAAAACGTTCCCCCAAAGATAAAGCCGATCCTCACCCGTGTTCTTGGCGCAGGGGGAGTATTGCCTCCGAAAACAATGCAAGCCGTTGTTGCGGCTTTGCAGAAGATGGATCCGTCGCTGGTCGGAAAGCTAGCGCGGTTATCTGCAGCTAGGTCGGAGCGGATCGCTGCTTTAGGAAGGAAGACAAAGGAGAATCTGGCTCTTCAGAAGGAGGCATTGACGACAGCGCTGTCCGTCGCAGGAATTGGTACCGAAGACGTTCTGGATTGGTCTCCGAGCGAGGCACGTCCTCAAACTTCATTCCTGGAAGGCCTCCCCGGAGTGCGCGTGCGTGAAGATGTTATGCTGCACGCGGACCTAACCGTGCTTCCCGGCTTCTCTGTCTTAAGAGAGGCACCACATATCGCCTCCCGCACGTTTGTTGCAGACCAGGACCATTCTAACAGGGTTACGGTCATAATGGCCAACCGGCTTCCTCTAGAGGAGCAGACCGGCGCGGATCTGATCTATTACAATGAAAAATTCAGCGCCTTTGTCATGGTCCAATACAAGGCCTTCGAGAAGCCGCGTGAACAATACGAATTTAGATGGATCAAAGACGATCAATTCGAGAAAGAACTCCAGCGAATGGATGAGTTGCTCGATGAGTTAAATAAGGCCGCAGCTGATACAGACCCCGATGGTTTTCGTCTCTCGAGCAATCCGTTCTTTCTTAAGTTCTGCCCGCGCATTGTATTCAATCCAGACGACAAAGGGATGTTTCCCGGGCTGTATCTGCCCCATGGCCTTTGGAAGGTCTTAGCGGCAAGCGATCGGCTCAAAGGGCCGTCCGGTGGCAATTTATTGACGTATGAAAACGTAGGCCGTCGCATCAGTAACTCAGAGTTTGTCACGCTTGTCCGAGGAGCCTGGATTGGCACGACCATAAGCCAATCGGCTTCTCTTGAGACGCTCATCAGATCTGTCTTGGAGAGCGGTCGCACCGTAACTTTTGCAATAAAACGTTCGCCACCGCTGCCGCCGGTAGGCGAACCCATTTTTGATCCTATTCTGAATGATGGCGATGCAGAACAGATAACCACTGCTTCCACAAACTAGGTCGCTCGCCAATATTTAGTTGTACTTATATTAATACCACAACCCGATATCTTGATTTGAAAGCTTGCCGCATGTACATTTCAGAAATTCAAGCGGAAGGATTTCGATGTTTTTCTGCAGAAGCTCCACTGCAGCTGCACCTGCGGCGTGGTCTGAATGTTCTGGTGGGGCCAAATGATGCAGGCAAGACAGCGATCCTCGATGCCCCTCGCTATGTTCTTTGGACCCGAGGCGACGACTACGTCCGACTAGAGGCCTCCGATTTTCATTCGAAGGCTGATGGAAGCCGAGCTACAGAACTCTTGATCCGCTGCACATTTGAGGGGTTAAGCCCGGATGAAGAGTCTCGCTTCATGGAGTGGTGCACGAATGAAGCTGGGACGCTACGTCTTCATGTCTGTCTTCGCGGGACGCGCAGACCATTGCCCGGTGGTGGAGATAGCGTAAGCACCCAATATCGGGCGGGCAGAGATGCTGACGGCATGCCGCTCGAAGGAGAGTTGAGGGAATATCTCAAAACCACTTATCTTCGCCCATTGAGAGATGCCGAGAGAGAACTCCGCCCTGGGCGCAGATCGAGGCTTTCTCGTATTCTCGGCGCTTTGCCTGATATGGCGCCACAAGCTCAAGCAGCTGCTTCAGGTCAGCCTCCGACCTTGCATGACGTAATGGCTGCGACCGAAAACTCCGTGAACACCAATACCGGTGTTCAAACCGTACAAACGAATGTTAATTCCAACTACCTCAAGGAGCTATCGTTCTCCAACGATTTGCTCACAGCAACCCTCGGCTTGGGTGCCAAAGGATCGTTTGATCAGATACTTGAGAGATTGGAGTTGTATCTCAATGCGTCGGATGGTCGATCTGAGAAAATTGCTCGGGGGCTTGGTTATAACAACCTACTTTTTATGGCTGCTGAACTTCTTCTTCTACAATCACACCCTGAACAGGCTCCATTCCTGCTGATTGAAGAACCCGAAGCGCATTTGCATCCTCAACACCAGGCGTTGTTCATGCAGCTACTGGCTGACAAGACGGCCGAGGGCGACCTTAATAACGGGTATCAGCATCAAATCCAGGTCTTGCTAACGACGCATAGTCCTCACTTGGCTTCGAATGCGGATCTCGAAGCAGTGACTATGGTAATAGGCCATAAAACCTACTCCCTTGGAAAATCCAATACAAAGTTAGATGGAGATGATTATAGCTTCTTACGTCGCTTTCTCGACGCAACAAAAGCCAACCTCTTTTTTGCCCGAGGACTCATACTTGTCGAGGGTGACGCAGAGAACCTCCTGTTGCCTGCCGTTGCACGCAAGATAGGAAAATCGCTTAGCAAGAGCGGCGTTTCGATTGTGAACGTTGGTCACCGGGGCTTATTTCGCTACAGCCGGATTTTTCAGCGTTCGGACGGCTCAAGTATGCCAATTCCAATTGCCTTGATACCGGACCGTGACATTCCACCAGATAGCGCAAAGCCTATGGTCGGCGACCGCCTTACTGAGACTGAGTGGGAAGATACAAAGAAGACGACGCACCTGGAGAACCTCAAGAAGGACGCTGGTGGATCCGTTCAGGCATTTCCGTCTGAACAATGGACTCTCGAATTTGATCTCGCATGCAAGCCAGGACTTGTCCTCTCGGTTCACCAAGCAATCTTGTTAGCGAAGGGAGCTGCAGGGAAGACAAAGCAGGAAATCATGGATGGGGCGAAAACGGAGATCGAACAGTGGCGAGCGCAAGGCAAAACCGACGAAGCTATAGCGGGCCTAGTATTCGAAAACCTCTATAAGAAGCGCGCCTCAAAAGCCGAAACAGCCGAATGGTTGGCCAGAATCATAGACAATCTCGAAGATACTCATACCGACTTTCGGGCCAAACTTCCTCCGTATCTGGCTCAGGCAATCGACTACGCGACCAGCCTAGGCGCCTCTAGCGCTCCTCCCGCGCAAGCACCCACCTCCAGCGGTGATGCCGGTTAATGCAGATTCCCGACCTGACTCCAGAGTTGTTGGTTGCGCTAAGCAGAGAGCTTGGTGGTTGTGATTTTTCCGATACCAACCAAGTCAGCTTTTTGTCGTCAGTTACCTCCTGCGACGTTCAGGCAGCGCCCGGAAACGGAAAAACGACCCTACTAGCTGCCAAGATAGCATTGTTGTCCAGGACTTGGACGACACGGAAGCAAGGCGTCTGCATTATCTCACATACAAATGCCGCTCGGGAGGAAATCGAGAGACTTCTTTCGGACCATGCAACCGCAGGCGCTTTTCTCAATTATCCCCATTATGTCGGTACAGTGACAACGTTCGTAGATCATTTCTTAGCGCTTCCGTATCTTCGCGGGCTCGGATGGCACGTAAAGCGGATAGATGATGAGCTCTTCGCAGCTATCGCGAAGGCAAAATATCCATCAAGATCTGCTCTCCGTAGTTACGCACATCAAGCCAGAAAACAGCTTGAAGACTGGGTTAGTACCCTCCAATTAGCCGGAGACTTTGAATGTGTTGCCGGCAGAGCTCCTGAAGCGTTGAAGGTCGCTCATCGTCCAAGACAGCCTAAACCTCCTTCAGCCACAGGCATCGCCCTCCAGGAATTGAAGGCAGAATTGGTCAATGCGGGGCTCTATCGTTATTCGGATATGACTGTCCTCGCTAACAAAGCGTTGGACGCATACCCGGCATTAGCAGACCGATTGCGAACTCGATTTCCCTTAGTGATCTTGGATGAAGCTCAAGATACTAACGGTGACCAATTGGCACTCTTGAACCGGCTGTTTGGCGAAGGAACTGCCTTCCAAAGGCTCGGGGATCAAAACCAAACCCTCTATGAGGATCCGGACTTGCCTCCGAGCGGCTATTGGCAGCCGCAGAGCGGAGCCATTCCGCTAAATGATACCCGGCGATTTGGCCAGGGCATCGCGGCCTTTGCTAGCCGACTGACTGCCCGCACGCCACAGACAATAGTTGGTAAGCCAAATAGCCCTGATCGAAGGGTTCTATTTCTATTCGACCAGCCGAAAATCGGTGATGTGCTGCCAGCTTATGTACGAGAGCTGCACGACTACTTCGGTGTTGAGAAAGCGAAACAGCTGAGCACCTGGGCTGTCGCTTCCCGGCATAACTCCTACGCGGACACAACAGGCGGCTGGCCCAAAAGTTTAGTCGATTACTATCCCCCGTATCGGAGCGGTAGGGGAGCAAGGACGAAGCCGAATAGCTTCTGCGCAGCCATGCGAGAGGCATCCGTGCTTTACAGGGCACATAAGTCCACTTCAGCTGTGATGGATTTGATGATCGCAGGGCTTATAGAGGCCCTCGTGCATATGAGCTATCAATGTCCTCTCGGACGCCGGTTATCATCGCGGAGTATTTGGCGTAGTTTCGCCGAACTGGATTCCAAGGCGCCTCTGAAGATCCGGCGTATGCTTCGAGACAAGATTTTGTGCGGACAAGCTCCTTGGGAAGCAGGAGCCTGGAGTTCGTTCTGCGACGAACTGCGAAATGTTCTGTCTCTCGGGCAGCCAGCCTCTGCAGCAGCTTCATATTTGCAATTTAACCCTGAAGGCGCGGCAGAGACACAAGGGGACGAGCAGTCCAACCAACAAGCCAGCTTTGGCGGCCAGCTTGTCCGCCTGGGATCAATACATTCTGTCAAAGGAAAAAGTGTCGACTCAATACTGGTAGTTGAAACGGAGGTTTATCGCGGTCAGGCCTTGAGCCAGCGCGCGATGGATTTGGCTACGGTTCTGCCCCATGCCTTCGGAATTGAGGATCAGGTATTCAGCAGTGATCCCGCTAAACTTGCCGCGGCTACCAATGTATTTGTAGGTATTACGCGGCCACGGCATTTTTTGGGTCTTGCCATGCGGAAATCTGCGGCAAGTGCCGCTCTATTGTCGGCTGCGGCCTCGCAACAATGGCACGTAGTTGATCTTACAGCCTCGCCGGAACAACCTGACCCAATCTGAAATCATCTCCTTGATCAAACGCCCCCGACGATGAGCAGCTCGAACTTCAAATACTTCGCCTACGGCTCGAACATGTGTAGTGGCCGACTGCGTGAGCGCGTAGTCTGCGAGTTCGTCACGATCGCAAAGCTTCCCGGGCATCAGTTGCTTTCCGCAAACTCAGTCGAGACGGTTCCTCGAAGTGCGACATCTGTTCGACCGGCGATGAGGATCACGCGGTTTGGGGCGTAGTCTACGACCTCTCAACGCTAGACAAGGCCAAGCTGGATGCGTTCGAGGGGCTTGGGAAAGGATATGACGACCTGGAGGTCATCCTCGTCCTTCCAAACGGCGAAGAATTGCGTGCTCTAACCTATGTAGCCCGCCCTGACTCCGTGCGCGAAGGCATGGCACCCTACTCCTGGTATAAGGCTTATGTGCTCACGGGCGCCACCGAGTATGAACTGCCTCAGCAGTACGTATCCGAGGCCATCGCATCCGTTCCCGCGACGGATGATCCGGATAGCGGGCGGCACGCCAAGGAAATGGCAAAGCTGGAGGCTTGGGAAGCTTCTGGGAAAAAAGCGGGAAAGTCGACTGGGTAAACGGGCTATTAGGAACCCTGCCACTGAGCTCTGGAATCAGGCAACAGCTTCGATAGATGCGCCCATCCGACGCTCATCCAAGTGCCGCCCAGATGGGTGCCCGAACAAGGGCCCGTGCTGACCGTTTCAAGGCGCGAGGTCCGGTGCACGGTAACCGTAATTCTAACGGCAACGCCGCCACACACTCTCCAGCTCGCCTTACGGACCAAGATCCTTGACAAATGTTTGCTAGCTGACATTTATGTTAGATGGCTAACAAAGTGAACAACCATAAGCATTCATCGGTGGGGGCCTGGGCAAAGCGCTGCTATTTCGCAGGACGGGCCATGATGGAAGACGCGCTGCGGCCGCATGGGATCGGCGCGACCCAATGGTACATCCTGCACCGATTGGCTCAGGTGGGGCCGACGATGCAGCGCGACCTGGTGCGCTTGCTCGAAATCGAACGAGCTACGCTGAGTACCATTCTCGCGACGCTCGTTCGCAAGGGTCTCGTTGAACAGATTCCGGACGAGGTCGATCAACGCCAAAAACTGCTGCGCCTGACCCCGGCGGGAACAAGGCTGTGGGGAAAGTTGCCCGATCTGGGCTTTATCCATGACGCCGCGTTTGGTGGTTTTTCCGAAGCCGACTTGGCAACAACCGCGCGCGTGCTGAAAGCCGCGACCGAGCGCCTTAATCAACGAATGAAAGCAAAGAAGTCATGACCGTTCTCGTAACCGGCGCAACCGGCTTGGTAGGCGAACGCCTGCTGCCGCGCCTTGTCGAAATGGGCGAGGACTGCCGAGTCCTGATCCGGCGTGGCAAGCATGGCCCGACGGGGGCGACAGCCGTTGAGGGAGACCTCCTTGATCCGGCATCGTTGGCGGACGCCACCACCGGCGTCTCGGCGATCGTTCACCTTGCGGCAGTGTTTCGCACGCAAGACACCGACCTGATTTGGAAAAGCAACCTGGAGGGTACACGCAGCCTCATCGCCGCAGTACAGACTCATTCCCCGCAAGCGCGCTTCATCATGGCCAGCACCTCCAACGTCTATAGCAAGAACAGTCCGCAGCCCGGCTGTGAGAGCGACATGGTCGAGCCTGTGCAGGCCTACCCGGCAAGTAAGGTCGCGGCCGAAGCGTTGCTCCGCGACAGCGGCTTGAACTGGGCGGTGGTGCGTTTCCCCTTCGTGTATGGTGACGGCGACGGCCACCTGGAGATGCTTCCCAAGCACATTGCCGCGTTCGGATTCCATCCCGCCAACCGCATGAGCACCATCCACCACCGCGACATCGCGACCGCCATGAAACTAGCGCTGGCAGGTGTCTTTGACGGCCGTATCGTCAACATTGCCGACGAAGCACCCACGACGATCTACGAGTTGGTCAGGCTTGTCGGCGAAAAGATGGAGCCTTCGGCCGAGCCGATGCAGAACCCCTGGCATCTGCATGTCGATGTTTCCCTGGCACGCAGCCTCGGTTTCCAGCCCACCGTGCGCACGGTCCACCAAGCGCTCCAGGAAGGCATACTTTAATTCCTCTGATTGCTTGGCGGGCGACGGCCGCCCTCCAAGACGCAGGCCTGCCCCGACAGCTAGTAATTGAGCCGCACGAGGACGGCGTTGATTGCAAAGGGAGCGGCGGCAGCGGCATCGCAAGTGCCATGTCGCAGGAAGACGCAGGCCGTGACGTCATGGCTCGTCGGGGCACAGGTTCGTTGCGAGAAATCGGACGGCAATTCGCTCGCCAGGCTCAAAGGGGCGATGATGCGGTTGAAGCCGCGTTCGTGGTGTTTCGCCACGACCGGCAGCCGGCCCTTGGCCTCGGGGTCATCAGGATAAAAGGAATAGACGGGACGGCCCACGGCAAGTTGCCCGCGTCCGGGCAAGAACGGGTCGTGCATGCCGTACAGGGCCAGGCCACAGAGGTCCGGATCCGCCTCGAGGTCCGCGGCCAGCCGCGCCTCGCCGGTGCCCCGCATCCAATTCTCGCGCATGATGTAGGTTGCGCCTGACAACCCGAGCGACAGCAGCAGCCAGCCCGCGCAAACGACATGAAGCGCGGAGACGCGCCAAGCCGGTTTCCGACGCATCATCGCGACCCAATCGCCCGAGCCAAGCCCCGCAGCGATGATCAGCAGCGCGATCGACAGGAAGACGAAACGGTATTCCTTGTGCACGATCACGCTGTGGAACGCGACATTCACGAGCGCGGCGACGATCAGCAGAGGGGCATGCCGCCAGCCACGCCGGAGCGCCAGAAGCATCACCAGCGTCGCGCCTGACCAGAGCACCGACGTCAGAAGGACGTAGGCATAGGCCGGCGCGACTCCGAATTCGGATGCGCGGTCGTGCAAGAGATTCAGCTGAATGTTCTGAACGAGCCACCCGAATGGCGTCGATCCATGCGCAACGTCGATGCCGGCCGCGATCGCGAGAGCAAGGCATCCCCCGGCGATCAGCGGAAGCGCGTTTCGCCAATCCCTCCAGCACGCGCCTAGCACGAATACGGCACAGGCCGGCGCATATTGAAACCGCCAGACAAAGGCAAGCGCGAGCAGCGCGCCGCCGATGAAAAGACGATTGCGCGAGAGCTGCCCCGTCAGCAGCAATGCCGCCGGCAAAATGACGGCCGTCGCCAGCGGTTCGCTCAGCGTATGAGGCGCGAAATAGACCAGCTCGAACCAGACCGCGGCGGCCACCGCCGTGACCACGGCGTGTGCCCGCGAGATTCGTGCGCCGAAATGCCACGCCGTCAGCACGATCGACAGTGAGGCAAGTCCGGCCACGAGGCGCGGCACGACGAAGGCGCCCCACCCGCCCGGCGCAAGCCAGTCTCCCAGCGCGACCGGCCCCGCGAACAGGGTCGGCAAGAACCAGCTCCGGATGCCGTCGCGCCATTCCCAGGTGACCACGCCCTCGTGGCCGAGCAGGCGCCAGGCAGGCTCCAGATATTGATAGATCTCGTCGGCATGGACGATGTTGGGCCAGAAGGCGAGCGGCAGCCGCAGGGCCGCGGCCGCCAGCAGCACTGCGCAAAGCAGGCCGTACCGCTCCGCGAAGCTCTCGGCCTTGGCGGCCGGGGCGGTGACGGCGGCGGTCAGGGCTGCGGCGCCGGCTGTCATGGTGTCTTGGCTTCTTCCACGAAACCGGGCCTGACATAGACAGTTTCGTAAGCGCCGACATATTGCTCGCGCCAGCCGCGCCGCTCGACGAGAAAGTGCCGCAGCTGGTCGTGCGCCTTGACCCATAGCACGGCGTCGATCCGGTACTTGTCGAGCACTCGGTCCCAAGCCGCCTCATCCACGTCCCAGCTCACCAGCGTGAAATAATCCCGCAGCAGATCGTCCGGATAAGCCGTCGCGGCGCGGCCATCGACAAACAGGGGCACGGTGCCGTGCGTGAGGAAAATCAGATATCCGCCGACATTCCAGTTGTTCAGGACCCGCGCGCCGGCGAAATGCTTTTGCAGATAGCCGGCATCTTCGCGCGACAGCATCTCCGGAAGCGCGAGATCGGGTGCAACGCGCAGGTAACCGATCGGCAGGGTGCACAGCCCCACGATGCCGGCGGCGAGCAGCGGTCCGCGAAAATCGCGGTTGGTGAAGCGCGCGGGCAGCAACCGGTCGATGTGAAGGGCGAGCGGTCCGGTCGAGAAGATGAAGAAGAACGCGATATACCTGAACTGATAGAGCCCGAGCAGCAGGAACAACCAGGACATCAGGCGCGGTTCGAGCGGGACAGGTTTGGAGTTGCGAAAGTGCAGCTCGAGCGCGACGAAGGTCAGCATGTAGAGAATGCCAGGAAGGCTGCCCGGCATTTCCATGTTGTGGTAGTAGGACATCCATTCGCCGATGTTGCCCTGGACGAAGTGCCCCATCGTCGCGGCTGCACCGGTGTAGATGTTCCAGCCGAGCGGGTTGACGAATGTCGCCGCGAAACTTCCGATTCCGGCAAGCGCATAGATCCTGAGATCGGGCCAGGCGCGCCGGAGCAGGGCTACGCAGAAGAACACGCCGATCACGAAGAACCCGAGCAGGAAGCCGCCGTGCAGATTGGCCCAAAGCGCCATCAACGGAGGAAGCACGAACCACCGCGTTCGCCTCAGGCATTCACCGTAGAAGACGACGCAAAACAACATCGTGCACGTGTTCGGCGACACCGCGAGATAGATGTTCGGCGACGCTTCGTAAGCGGGATAGAGCAGGCATCCCAGAAACACGGAAATGCACACCGCGATTGGCGATGCGCCAAAGCCGAGACAGATGGACGTGAGAATGCCGATGATCGCCGCGCCAGAGAGCACTGCAAAGAGGACGAGGCCGCCGAAGCCCGCATGTTGAAACGTTGCACTGGCGAACGCGTCCCAAAGCCAGGACAGGTTGAACCATGTCTTGGCACCGTGGGTGAACGACCAGGGGTCGTGCAGGGGGACGCTGTTCCGCTCCCGGATGAGGTCGCCGGCGGCGAGGTGCCAACCCAGATCGTAGTGACCAAGCAGAACCGGCCCGTTCAAGAGGTAGAACAGGCCGATGAACGAGATCAGGAACAGATAGACTGCCGATCTGAGGAAGAACGGGCCGACTGCGTTGGCAACCTTGTCCAACGTCGGCTGGTGCCAGACCTCGTGCTGATCCATCGCTTCCCTCGGAACAAAGCCATCCTGACGGCCGTGCGCCCGCCGGTCGCCGGACGCGAGCTTTGTCGCTGACTTACGGCCAATTTATCTAAGGTGGAGTAAATTCCGGCAATGCAATCAAGGGGGATTTGCCCGGAGGAGACGCCCGGAGGCGCCGTTTCGAAAGCTGACATTCGTCATGAATTCATGCCTTCCGGATCGAGGCGCTCCGACTTCGCCCGAAAATCGAGCAGCAGGATCCAAAAGCATGTCAGGGCGACGATGAGCAGACCAAAGCCGCCTTCAAATGTGCGGCCAGTCATCGAGATCAGCGCAGGAGCGGCGAGGCCGATGGTGAGGAAGGCAGTCAGCGCCAACGCCGGAAGATCGACGACGAGGATCGCGGCATAGAGCGCAAGCTCGAAGAAGGCATATTCCTTCAGGCGCGGCGAGCTGAGATACAGCGCCAGCATGGCGAGGACGGTGACGCGCATGGCCGTGCGGGGATGATCCATCAGCCAGCGGTCCAGCTGCGCCCGCAGCGATCCCGCTGCCCTGCCCGGCGGGTTCCGGGCGGCGCGCAGCACGGACAGCACAAGCGGCACCAGCACCAGCGCGAGGGCGCCGGACGCATAGACCGCAAACAGTGCCGGCTTGGAGGCACCGAGCCCGGCACGCGCCAGCAGGCTCTGTGCCAGCAGCAGCAGCGACGGATTCGTCTCCACGAGATCGACCGCGTGCTGGTTCGGGATCTGTCCTCCGATCGCGAGCAGCCAGGTCGCGAACAGATCGGGGTAAAGCAGCTTCGATAACAGGATCGTCATCGCGAAGCTGAACACCGCAGCAGCGATCAGCGCCAGCTTGCGGCCGGGCGGCAGCGGCAAAAGATAGAGCGCCGCCAGCACGGGACAGAACACCAGCTTGAACGAGGTCACGAGGCCGAGCAGCACGGCGCCACCGAGACGAATGGCGAAGGTCCAGCGTTCGGTAGCGGCAGACGCAGGCGAACGAAGCAGTAGCTGCAGCGCAATCGCTGTCAGCAGGCCGCCCAGAAGCGCGAAATTCCCCGACGCTACGACCCATTCGAAGCCGACGAAAGCGCCGAGCGCGCAGAGCACCCTGAGCGCAACGTCGCGCCAACGCGTTCGCGTTCGGCCGAGACCGGGCAGGAGCAGGCCGCAGAGCACGGCGAGCGCGAGATAGACACCTCTGTAGTGGTGGATGAGAAAGCCGCCAGCACACAAGGGCCGGAAGACGTCCAGCGTGATGGGCAAATAGGGATAGGAGTAGCTCGTGCCCTTCAGATTGGTGACGAAATATGGATCGAGCCCCTGGGCATGGGCATCGACCGCGGCACAATTGACCCGAACGTCCCAGCCATAGTCGAGGTCGACCGCGGCGTCGTTGGCGAGATTGCCGAGCGCCAGCAGCGCGGTCAGCACGATCAAGCCAGCCAGCCAGAAATTGCGCCTCGCAGCCGAGCCGGCCGAGGATTCCACCCATCGTGCTGCGTCGGTGACGTCGGACACCGCGAAAATACCTTGTCGCCGGGGTTTCGTTCCGGGTTCCCGCGAAGCACCCGGTGCGGCCACCATGGACAGGATGGGTTGCCGATTCATCTCCCCGGCGCCGCGCCGACGGTCTTATGGTGAACAGCTGGTTGCCGGCCCGGGGCGGGATGGCGGGGGGAACCGGTCGCCCGCCCTCCCGGCCACCGAAACAGCCGGTGGCGCCTAGCGCGGCGCGCGGGCGGCAAGCCACGCGTCGAGCGCTTCACGCGTGTCCTGTGTCGCCGCCATCCGCGCGAACTGCTCGCTCTCGATGGCGAGGCCTTCCGAGATCGAGACGTTGAGGCCGCGCGTCGCCGCCGTGATGACGCGGGCGACCGCCAGGTGCGAGTGACGCGTGATGCGGTCGGCCAACGCGAAGGCTGCGTCGAGGAGTTGCCCGTTCGGGACGATGCGGTTGACCAGTCCCATCTCGAGGGCTCGCTGTGGTGAAAAGGAATCGCCGGTCAGCAGGTGCTCCAGCGCGCGCTTGCGGCCGGCGAGCCGCGGCAGGCGCTGCGTGCCGCCGAAAGTCGGCGTGATGCCGATGGCAATCTCGGGTTTTGCAAAACTCGCCTGCTCGCTGGCGACGGCGAGATGCACCGCTTCGGTGATCTCGCAGCCGCCGCCAAAGGCGATGCCGTTGACCGCGGCGATGATCGGCTTCGGGAACGCCTCCATCCGCGCCGTCATGCCCTGCCCGCGCCGCACGAAGGCTTTGACCGCAGCGTCAGGGCCGGCCCTCACGCTCTCCGAAAACTCGGCGATATCGGCGCCGGCCGAGAAGGCGCGGTCGCCGGCCCCGGTCAGGACGACGGCACGAATGTTGGCATCGTCCTCGATGCGATCGAGGATCGCCATCAGGCGATCGATCAGCGCGTAGCTCAGCGCATTGAGCTTGTTCGGGCGGTTCAGTGTCAGCAGCGCGACGGCGCCGCGCGTTTGCGAGAGGATCAGGTCAGACAAGGGCAGGCTCCTTCCGGGTCGAACGTGCCGAAGTCAGCCATAGCGATCTTGTCGTGTATACTCACTAGGCGGTATACATCGCAGATGTCGGGAAAAGGCGATACCACACGCGAGCAGATCGTCATCGCGGCGACGCGCCTATTCTATGGCGAGGGCATCAGGGCGGTGAGCATGGACGCGATCGCCGAAAAGGCGGGCGTCACCAAGAAGACGCTGTACTACCACTTCACCAGCAAGGACGAGCTCGTCGCCGAAACCATCGCGGCCAGGGACCAGCCGACGCTGGAGCTCTACATGCGCTGGTTCGCCGAGACCGATGGCACCGCGGCCGACAAGGTCCGCGGCCTCTTCATCAAGCTCGGGCGCTCCGTGAACACGCCGCGCTGGCGCGGCTGCGGATTCCTGCGGACGATCGCCGAGCTCGCAAATACGCCGGCACATCCGGCCGTCAAGGCCGGCGCGGCGCACAAGAAGCGTTTCGAGGCGTGGCTCGAAACGGAACTGCGCAACCAGGGCATTCCCGGTGCAAGCGGGCTCGCACGCCAGCTCGTGATCCTGCTCGACGGCGCGACGACCGTGATGCTGATCCACCGCGATCTCGATTATGTGGAGACAGCGGGCCAATTGGCGCTCGGCCTGATCGAAGCGGCCCGCAAGACGGGCCGGGCTTAAGTCGCCTTTAACTCGCCGAGGCCGTCCCCGCCTGCCAGCCATCCCGAAACATGGGTTGTGCGGCGCAGCATCGGCGTTAGATACATTCCCTAAATTTCAGAGGTGAGCTTCTTGTCCGACGTCAATGCCGACGATTGGGTGTCCTCGGGACACCGCCCCATGGGTTTTCCCGAATTCGTCATCGTGATCGCGTCCATCATGGCGCTGAATCCGCTTGCGATGGACATGATGCTGCCGGCGCTGCCCAATATCGGGGCTGCCTTCAACATTCCCAACGCCAACCATCTCCAGCTGGTGCTGTCGACCTTCCTGATCGGCTTCGGCGCGGGCCAGTTCGTCATGGGCCCGCTGTCCGACCGGTTCGGCCGGCGTCCCGTGCTGCTCGGCGGCATGGCCGTCTATGCGGTCGCGAGCGTGCTGGCGATCGCCGCGCCCTCGTTCGAGACGCTGCTGCTCGCGCGTGCGCTCCAGGGTTTCGGCACCTCGGCGACGCGCGTCATCGCAACCTCGATCGTGCGCGACTGTTACGTCGGCCGCCGCATGGCGAGCGTGATGTCGCTTGCGATGATGATCTTCATCGCGGTGCCCGTGATCGCGCCGTCGTTCGGACAGGCCGTGCTGCTGGTGACGCAATGGCGCGGCATCTTCGTCGTGCTGATGCTGTACGGCCTGCTCGCGCTCGCATGGTCGGTATTTCGGCTGCCGGAAACCCTGCCCGAGAGCGAACGCAGGTCGCTCGCGCCACGCGACGTGCTCGCGGCTTATTGGCAGACCGTGACCAATCGCCAGACGATCGGCTACGCGCTCGCCGCCGGCTGCGTCATGGGTGCGCTGTTCGCCTACGTCTTCGCGGCCCAGCAGGTTTTTGTCGGCATCTATCACCTCGGCCATTACTTTCCGCTCGCCTTCGCCGCGATCGCGGCCGGTACCGCCGTCGCCGGCTTCCTCAACGCGCGGTTTGTCGGGACCCTCGGCATGCGCGTGATCTCGCACGGCGCGCTGAGCCTCTACACAGCGGTCGCCGCCGTGATGTTGCTGACGGAAAGCCTCGGCATGCTGCCGCTGTCCCTGTTCATGGTGCTCTCCGCGCTGATGATGTTCTCGTTCGGGATGATGGTCGCCAATTTCACCGCGCTTGCCATGGAGCCGCAGGGCCACATCGCCGGCACCGCCTCCTCGCTCTACGGCTCGATCACGACGCTGATCGGCATCGTGGTCGGCATGGCGATCGGCCAGAGCTTTGACGGCACGCTGCTGCCGTTCTCGGTCGGCTTTTTCCTGTCGACGCTCGCAGCCCTTGCGGTCGTGCTGGCGGTGGAGAAGGGACGGCTGTTCAAGCCGCATCATCGCCCGGTCGCTTGAGGAACTTCCCGGCGGGCTTGATGTTGTATTGCAGCAATTCGAAAGGCCGCTGCAATGGAACTGAAACTCGGCGAAGACCACCGCACCCCGGAGCCGGCGGACACCAAACGTTCCGAGCCGGACGCGGAGCAGACTGCTTTCACCGCGCCGTTCGCGAGCGAAGGCCTCGAGCGGGTGCGCGACAGCCATTGCTGAGCGCGTTTTGACGCGTGCTCTTGACGCGAACCTCGTTCGAAAACGCTTTACTCCGCGGTCCGTTTGCTGGCGCTGAAGTCCTCGGCTGCGCTCTCGGGTGTCGCGCTTGGTCCCTGCGGCGGCACGATCAGCACGACCACCTCGCGCGTCACGCCGGGCTTGCCCCATAGCGTTGCCTGCACGGTGAACTCGCGCTTGACGAAATGCTCGGTGCGCGAGGACACCCATTCCATCCACCGGCCGCAAGAGTCCTGGCCGCGAAAACACAGCGCGGCCCAGCCGCGGTCCAGCGTCGCCTTGCGCGACAGGCCCCAGCTGTATTGATACGCGAACGGCCGCGCATAGTGCGGGTGATCGGGGCTGTAGAACGCCGTCGCAAACGCCAGAGCGTCATCGCCACTCACGGCGCCGAGCGGCTCGCTTGTCAGCACGTGCCATTCGCGCGTCAGTTCGTTCGCCGCTTGCGCATAGAAATTCCGGCCCTCTTCATAGCCGCGATCGTTGCGATAGATCGCATGGATCGGCGCTGCGACCAGGACGGCCGCGAGCGCAACGCCGGCCACGATCGCCGTGAGATTGACGGTGTAGAAGCGCTCGATCGGATAGCGCGTGCCGCAGACCACGAGCACGGCGAACAGGAACAGCCCCTGCAACGCCCACAGCGACGGGAGATCGGTTCCCATCGCGAGCGACGTCAGGACCGGCAGCACGATCGTGCCGATCGCCACGTGGAACAGAAGTCGCAGGCCCGGACTCATGGCGGCGAAGTCGGCAGGAAACTGTTTCAGCCGCGTGCCGGCGACGAGGATCCACAGCACGGCCGCCGCGCTCATCGCGGCCAGCAGCCCCAGCAGAAAATTCCTGACCTCCCCGAGCGAGCTCACGGCATTGCCGTTGGCGTGGGCCAGCGCATAGGTGAAGGCGGCCGCGCCTGTCGTCGCCAGCCAGTAGATGTGCGGCGACAGAACCGCGAGCCCCGAGGCGACCGATATCCAGGGCGAGGCGGAGGCGAAATAGGCCCGCCGCGCCGGATGTGCGAGCGCGGCAAGGACAAAGCTCGTGACGAGGAAGATCGAATAATATTTGCCGACCATCGCCAGCGCGGTCGCGCATCCCGCCGCCACCGCCCACGGCGCCGAGCGCGTCTCGAACGCGCGCAGGAAGCACCAGGTTGCGAGCGGCCAGGTCGCCAGCAGCACCGCATTGGCGTTGAAGCGCTGGGCGTGGAATTGATAGGCCGGCGTCAGCATCAACAGCAGCAAGACCAGGATGCGCTTGTGGCCGGTCACGAACTGACGGGCGACCAGGTCGACGAAGAACAGCGCCAGCCCGGCGTTGACCATCGCCATCAATTGCAGCGACCAGTCGCTCAGCGGAAACACCGAGGTCCAGCTCGCGGCGATCCAGCCCATCAGCGGCGGATGCTTGTGATAGCCGAAGGCGAAACTCCGCCCCAGCGTCCAGGCCTCGAGCGTATCGGGATGCAGCCCGCCGCCGGCATAGGCGATGGCCAGATAAAGCGTCCAGACCACAACGAAGCACGCAATGAGAAGCGGCACCGCCCAGCCCGCCTCGATGCCATCGAGCCAGCGCAGAAACGGCCGGCGCCATGGCGCCGGCGCGCGATCGGACCGTTCGGCCATCGCCTGGAGTGCAAAATCGATCGGCAAGGGAATCAAATGGGACAAGGAAGTGATGCGAAACTCGACACATCTACTTCACGGCAGAAACAAATAGCAATGATTGAAAACTGGAAGGGCTAAAAGCTGACGCGAAGCTGACAAACGACAACGGCGCGGCTGATCACTGCGGCGCCGTTGATGATCGGGACCAAAGGACGCGGGACGTACCCTTCCCTCGCTCCGGCTCGCCTTACTCGGTCTTGTCGATATTCCAGAACACCGGGGTTGCGGGACCGTCGAGCACGCCGGTGAGCGACTTCCGCCACGCGCTCGGCACCTGATACTGGCCGAGCGGCATGTAGAGCACCTGATCGTAGGCCTCCTTCTGGATCTCGGTCGCGATCTTCTTCCGCTCGTCGAGCGAGGCCGCGCGAACGAAGGCGTCCTTGAGCTGCTCGATCCTGGCATCCTCCGCCCAGCCGAACCAGCCGCCCTTCTTGCCCTGGCCGCCGACAGCGACGTTGGAGATCGGATTGTCGGCGTCGGCGCTGACCCAGTTCGTGACGAACATGTTCCAGCCGCCCTCCTTCGGGGACTTCTGGCTGGCGCGCCGGCTCACCACCGTCTGCCAGTCGGTGGCCTGGAGATCGACCTTGAAGCCGGCTTCGCGCAATAGCTGGGCCACCACGATCGGTTGCGCCTTCAGCGTCAGCACGTCGCCCGGCGCCATCAGCACGACCGGTGTCCCGTCGTAACCGGACTCGGCGAGCGCCTTCCTGGCCGCAGCCATGTCACCGCCCTTCGCGAGGGTCTCGCCGCCGGCCTCCGTCGCGAACGGCGTGTCGCAAATGAAAGCCGCAGCACACGTCTTGTAGTATTTGGGGTTGCCGATCAGCGCGTCGAGCACGTCCTTCTGCTTCATCGCCAGGAATGCCGCGCGGCGGACCTTGACGTTGTCGAATGGCGGATGGAGGAAGTTCATCCGCGCACCCGTCTGAAACCCGAACTTGTTCAGGATCTCGACTTTGAGCTCCTTGTCGGCCTCGATGACGGGCAACATTTCGATCGCTGGATTTTCCATGAAATCGACGTCGCCCGACTGAAGCGCGTTCAAGGCGGTCTGCGCGTCCGGCATCGTGATCCATTCGACGCGATCGACCTTCACCACCTTGCCGCCGGCGGTCCAGCTCGCCGGCTCCTTGCGCGGCACGTAGTCGGTGTTCTTGACGTAGACCGCCTTCACGCCGGGCTGGAATTCGCCCTGCACGAACTTGAAGGGGCCGGAGCCGATCTGCTCGGGGATCTGCTTGTCCACCGGCGTCTCGGCGAGACGCTTCGGCATCATGAAAGCGACCCGCGAGGACGGCTTGCCGATCGATTCCAGCACGAGCGCGTACGGCTCCTTCAGCCTCAGCGTGATGGTCCTGGGATCGGTCGCCTCGATGCTCGCGGTGAACAGCATCATCTGCTGCCCCATGCCGTCGACCGCGGCCCAGCGCTTCAGGGAGGCAACGCAATCCTCCGCGGTGACCGGCGTGCCGTCATGCCACTTCAGGCCGTCGCGCAGCGTGAAGGTGTAGGTCAGCTTGTCGTCGGAGATGGTCCAGTCCGCCATCTGCGGCCGGATCTTGAAACTCGAGTCCGTCGCGATGAGCGTGTCGTAGACCATGTAGCCATGGTCACGCGAGATGTAGGCGCTGGTGAAGATCGGATCGAGGACGCGCAGATCCGAATGCATCACGGCGGTGATGGTCTTGCCCGCGGCAAGAACCGGCGAGGCCGGGGTCAAGAAGACCAGGGACGAAAGCGCCAGGACCGAAAACGCAAATTTGGAGGCAAACGCACGACGCACGAGTCGGAACATCGAAGCTCTCCTGTTGAAGCTGTCCGGCTAAAACTCTATTGCAAGCGGCGCCGCTGACGACAGCGGCGCCGCGAGATGATCGAGACGAAAGGCGCGGACGGGCGCCCTTCCCTCACTCCGACTTGTCGACGTTCCAGAACAGCGGCGTTGCCGGGCCGTCGAGCACGCCGGTCAGCGATTTGCGCCAGCCGCTCGGCAGCAGGTACTGCCCGAGCGGGATGTAGATCACCTGCTCATAGGCTTCCTTCTGGATCTCGCCTACGATCTTCTTCTGCTCGTCGATCGACGACGCACGGACGAAATCGTCCTTGAGCTTCTCGATCTTGGCGTCTTCCGCCCAGCCGAACCAGCCCTTCTTGCCCTGGCCGCCGATCGAGAGATTGGCGATCGGGTTGGAGACGTCGGCCGCGACCCAGTTGGTGAAGAACATGTTCCAGCCGCCCTCCTTCGGCGGCTTCTGGCTGGCGCGACGGCTCACCACCGTCTGCCAATCGGTCGCCTGGAGGTCGACCTTGAAGCCGGCCTCGCGCAGCAGCTGGGCGGCCACGATCGGCTGCGCCTTGAGCGTCGTGACGTCGCCAGGCGCCATCACCACGACCGGGGTGCCGTCGTAGCCGGACTCGGCAAGTGCCTTCTTGGCTTCCGCCATGCCGTTGCCCTTCACCAGCGACTCGGCGCCGATATCGGACGCGAACGGCGTGTCGCAGACGAAGAACGCTCCGCAGATCTTCTGGTACTTGGGGTTGCCGACGAGCGCGTCGAGAACGTCCTTCTGGTTCATCGCCAGCAAGGCCGCACGGCGCACCTTCACGTTGTCGAACGGCGGATAGAGGAAGTTCATCCGGCCAAGCGTCTGGAAACCGAACGTGTTCGAGACCTCGATCGTGATGTCCTTGTTCGCTTCCAGCACCGGCAGCATGTCGTAGGGCAAGTTTTCCATGAAGTCGATGTCGCCCGACTGGAGCGCGTTCACCGCGGTCTGCGAGTCCGGCATCGTGATCCACTCGACGCGGTCGACCTTCACCACCTTGCCGCCGGAGGTCCAGCTCGACGGCTCCTTGCGCGGCACGTAATCGGTGTTCTTGACGTAGACCGCTTTCACGCCGGGCTGGAATTCGCCCTGCACGAACTTGAACGGGCCGGAGCCGATCTGCTCGGGGATCTGCTTGTCCGGCGGGGTCTCGGCGAGACGCTTCGGCATCATGAAGGCGACGCGCGAGGACGGCTTGCCGATGGAGTCGAGGACGAGGCCGTAGGGCTCCTTCAGCTTCAGCGTGATGGTCTTGGCGTCGGTCGCCTCGATGCTCGCCGTGAAGTCCATGAGCTTCTGGCCCATGCCGTCGACCGCGGCCCAGCGCTTCAGCGAGGCGACGCAGTCTTCCGCCGTCACGGGCGCACCGTCGTGCCACTTCAGGCCATCGCGCAGCGTGAAGGTGTAGGTGAGCTTGTCGTCGGAGATCTTCCAGTCCGCCATCTGCGGCTGGATCTTGAAGTTCGAATCGGGCGCCACCAGCGTGTCGTAGACCATATAGCCGTGGTCACGCGTGATGTAGGCCGTGGTGAAGATCGGATCGATGATGCGAAGGTCGGAATGCATCACCGCGGTGAGGGTCTTGCCGGCCGCAAATACCGGCGACGCCATCGCCGTCGAAAGCGCGACGACCGACAGCGCAAGTGTAGAGGCGAACGCGCGACGCCCCCGGCGCATTAAGCTCAACATAAAAGTGTCTCCTGACGTGAAACCGTTCAAAGGCAGGTTATTGATTGAGCATCCGGTTCGTTCGCTAGGCGAACTAACCTCATGCAATGCCTTTATCTTTCGAGACTTGCAGACAGTCTTGAGCGCGTCAATCCGGTTTCGGTGCAGCCCCAAGCGGCGCATGCACGGGCTCCACAAAGATCGGATTGGCTCTACAACTCTCCCCGCTTGTCCCGCCCAGCGCCAATGCAATGCGCGTTCCATCTTTCGCACTTGAGAGACATTGAGATGAATCCAGCCAATCTTCCCTTCGATTCCGAAGCCATGCTCGAAGGCCTGCGCACCTGGGTGGAATGCGAAAGCCCGACATGGGACGCGGACGCCGTTAACCGCATGCTCGATATCGCAGCGCGGGATATGGCGATCATGGGTGCGACGATCGAACGCATCGCCGGCCGTCAGGGCTTTGGCGGCGTCGTTCGCGCGCGCTTCCCGCATCCGAAGCAGGGCGAGCCGGGCATCCTGATCGCCGGACACATGGATACCGTCCACCCAATCGGCACCATCGAGAAGTTGAAGTGGCGCCGCGAAGGCAACCGCTGCTACGGCCCCGGCATCTACGACATGAAGGGCGGCAACTATCTCTCGCTGGAAGCGATCCGGCAGCTCGCGCGCGCCTCGTTCACGACGCCGCTGCCGATCACCATCCTGTTCACGCCGGACGAGGAAGTCGGCACGCCCTCGACGCGCGACATCATCGAGGCGGAAGCCGCGCGCAACAAATATGTGCTGGTGCCCGAGCCGGGCCGCGCCGACAACGGCGTCACAACCGGACGCTACGCCATCGCGCGCTTCAATCTGGAAGCGACGGGCCGGCCGAGCCACGCCGGCGCGACGCTGTCGGCGGGACGCTCCGCGATCCGCGAGATGGCGCGGCAGATTCTTGCGATCGACGCGATGACGAGCGACGACTGCACCTTCTCGGTCGGCGTCGTGCATGGCGGACAATGGGTCAATTGCGTTGCCACGACCGCGACCGGCGAGGCGCTGTCGATGGCCAAGCGCCAGGCCGATCTCGACCGCGGCGTCGAGCGGATGCTGGCGCTTTCGGGCACAGCCAACGACGTCACCTTCAAGGTCACGCGCGGCGTGACACGGCCCGTGTGGGAGCCGGATGCGGGCACCATGGCGCTGTATGAAAAGGCGCGCGGCATCGCCAAATCCCTCGGCGCGGAATTGCCGCATGCGAGCTCCGGCGGCGGCTCGGACGGCAATTTTACCGGCGCGATGGGCATCCCGACTCTCGACGGCCTCGGCGTGCGCGGCGGCAATGGCCACACGCTGGAAGAGTTCATCGAAGTCGAGAGCCTGGTCGAGCGCGGCCGGCTGATGGCGGGTCTGCTGGCGACACTCGAGTAAATTGAATCAACTTCGCACTGCACAATACGTTGGCAGCTGCGGTTGAAATTTAGCCTTGTCTAAAAATGAGGCGCATCGTACTGCTCGCTGGTCCACGCGACGATGCGGGAGAGATCGCAACGAAGGTTTTCAGCTTTCGTTGCGGCGCCGACGGAGCAACCGCCCCGGAAACTCTCAGGCAAAAGGACTGTATCGTCAGGACGATCTGGAGAGAGACGGCATGGCTTGAACGTCGTGACGTCCACCGAAGGGGATAGTCCGTTGCAAGGTCCGCAACGGATCAAGCTCTCAGGTAACCGTGACAGATGGGGCGCCGCCAACGGCCTTGTGGCCGGCGGTTAGCCGACTCTAACTCACGGGAGCCCCGAACCTGCCATGACTCATATCGCCATCATCGGCGCCGGTATCACCGGCGTGACGACAGCCTATGCCCTGCTCGAACGCGGTTACACGGTGACGGTGCTCGACAAGCACCGCTACGCCGCGATGGAGACCTCGTTCGCCAATGGCGGACAGCTCTCCGCCAGCAATGCCGAGGTGTGGAACAGCACCGCCACGATCCTGAAAAGCCTGCGCTGGATGTTCCGGCGCGACGCGCCGCTGCTGATGAACCCGCGGCCGAACTGGCATAAATATTCGTGGATGAGCGAGTTCGTCGCCAATATCGGCAACTACCGCGCCAACACGATCGAGACCACGCGTCTCGCGATCGAAGCCCGCAAATATCTGTTCGAGATCGCGGAGCGCGAAGGCATCGACTTCGATCTCGAACGCCGCGGCATCCTCCACATCTATCACGACAGGAAGGGTTTTGAATCCGGCCTGCGCGTCAACGCGCTGTTGCAGGAAGGCGGCCTCGATCGCCGTCCCGTGACGCCGGAGGAAATCCGCACGATCGAGCCGACGCTGCGCAAGGCGTATTATGGCGGCTTCTATACGCCGTCGGATGCGACTGGCGATATCCACAAGTTCACGCGCGGGCTGGCAGACGCCTGCCAGCGGCGCGGCGCAACCTTCGTCCATGAAGCCAACGTCGATTCCATCGCACAGGCCAGCGGCGGCTTCGTCATCGGCTGGGCTGATCTCGCGGCAAGCGATGCCGTCACCTCCGCGCGCGGCACGCTGAAGGCCGACGGCGTCGTGGTCTGCGCCGGCGTTGCCAGCCGACATTTCGCAAGCCTGCTCGACGAGCGCGTCAACGTCTATCCGGTGAAGGGCTATTCGATCACCGTGCAACTCGACACCCCCGAGAGCCGCAGCGCGACGCCGACCGTGAGCCTGCTGGATGAAGCCGCCAAGATCGTCACCAGCCGGCTCGGCGCGGATCGTTTTCGCGTGGCCGGCACCGCCGAGTTCAACGACTTCAACCGCGATATCCGTGCCGACCGCGTGCAGCCGCTGGTCGACTGGGTACGCAGCAACTTCCCCGCCGTCGAAACCTCGCGCGTCATCCCATGGGCCGGGCTGCGGCCGATGATGCCGAACATGATGCCGGTGGTGCGTGCGGGACGGATGCCGGGCGTGTTCTTCAACACCGGCCACGGCCATCTCGGCTGGACCCTGTCGGCCGCCACCGCGCAGATGATCGCCGCAACCATCGACGGCTGGCGCGGGCTCAATGCACCGCCGAGCACACCATCACTAGGGGTTGAGCATGAACTGCGTCATGCATCTTGAGTGGTCAAATCCGCGGGCCAGCAGCCCCTTGCGACCGCCCTGCCCTTGGCACACAATTTGCCCCGAAAAGCCGGCATCTTCGGCCGGCTTTTCCAGCCCGCACCACAGGCGCGCATGATAGACACGATCGAATCCACGGGCGCCCAGGAGCCCCACACATTCAGCAGCCGGAGATAGGTGCATGCTAGGTTATCTCATTCGCCGCGTTCTGGCCGCGGTGCCCGTGATGGGCGTCGTCGCGCTGTTCGTGTTCCTGCTGCTGCGGCTGACGCCGGGCGATCCCGCCGCGATCCTCGCCGGCGACAACGCGACACCTGAACGACTCGAGCGCATCCGCGACTCGCTTGGCCTCAACGAGCCGCTGATCGTGCAGTTCATCACCTGGGTGAACAAGCTGCTGCATGGCGATCTCGGCACGTCGCTGATCTCAAATTTGCCCGTCATCAAGATGATCGGCCAGCGCGTCGAGCCGTCGATCTCGATCGCGCTGTGCACCATCATCCTCGCCGTCATCGTCGCCGTTCCGCTCGGCGTCATCGCGGCGTGGAAGCACGGCACCTGGATCGACCGCTTCGTGATGGGGCTGTCCGTGCTCGGCTTCTCGGTGCCGGTGTTCGTGGTCGGTTACATCCTGATCGAGGTGTTCGCGATCGACCTGCGCTGGGTGCCGGTGCAGGGCTTCAAGAGTATCAGCGCGGGCTTCGGGCCGTTCTTCGAACGCATCATCCTGCCGACCTGCGCGCTCTCCTTCATCTACATCGCGTTGATCGCGCGCATGACGAGGGCGGCGATGCTCGACGTGCTCGGCGAGGATTATGTGCGCACGGCGCGCGCGAAAGGCATCAACGAGGTCGCCGTGATGATGCGGCACGCGCTGCGCAACGCCGCCGTGCCCGTGATCACCGTGATCGGCACCGGCTTTGCGCTGCTGATCTCCGGCGTCGTCGTCACC
>Ga0065165_1001464_pt1 | contig 25423 bp, 24 predicted proteins | sample AraplaMF_Cvi_mMF_FD_63813 | JGI IMG/M metagenome (GOLD analysis project Ga0065165, IMG submission 63813) | Arabidopsis root microbial communities from the University of North Carolina, USA - plate scrape MF_Cvi_mMF (version 2) (version 3) | ecosystem: Host-associated > Plants > Roots >... | reverse complement strand
ATCCTCATCAAAGCATTGTTCGCCGACCTGCCCGCGCACCGAAAATACATCATTGCCGATGCGCGCACCTGCGCGGAGCTCGAAGCCGTTAAACTATATGGCGGTACCGTCATACGCATCGAACGCATCGGTCTTGAAACCGGTAACGACATAACCGAAACAGAACTCGACTGCTACCCGTACTTCGACTACACCGTTCAAAACAACAGCTCGCTCAGTAACTTGTTCTTCCGCGTACTCAACATTCAGCAGTTAATCGCCGCTCAGGCCGCAAAACCATTCTGGCAGCAACGCGCTATCCAGATCCTGTAATCATCACGTCATCATTTTAACAAACGAAAATTATGGAAACATTATTTCTGGTAATGGTCTATGGCCTTGTTATCGTATTAGACGTACTTCGACACATTCGTTTTGTACTCACCCGAAACGCCGAACCAAACCGAATACTAACAGCCGCGCTTCGTACACTTGCCTTCTTCGCCATCACCGTATTCTTCTTCGGTTTCTCCTGGAAGCTAATGTTGGCAATCCCCATGTATGTATCAATGTACTGGATTGTGTTCGACAGCCTGTTCGAATTTGCCATCCCCGAACTTTACCGAATGCTCGTACATCCGGGATACAAAGCATCGACATCGGTCGCAAAGGCATGGCTGGAAAGTCATTTCCCAGGAATCAAAGGCGTCGCCATGAAAGGCGCGTTCGTAGCAACATCACTCATCAGCTTTTTAATACTGAAGTAGCCTCCGGTCAACATACACAATCCCGAATAAATAACAATTCTATAACCAAGTATCAAAACATGCTAAACACATTCAACATTGTTCACAACGCGCTTCAGGGAAAACAAGGCATTGAATATGTCGGACGCCTCAAACACACTCTTCGTGAACTGGCCGAAGATCAACAACCAACATTCCCCTGCCCGGCGGTACTGATCGAATTCACCGATATAACCTACGGCACACATCACTACAATACACAGGTAGGTTCCGGAACAGTAAGACTTTACATCGTACAGACGGAAGCTGCTGTTACCGATGAAATATTCTTTTCGTTACGCGACACCATTCACAAAACGTTGCAAAACATTGCGGCAACAGACGAAGTAGGCCGCTTCAGCCGCATCGCCGAAAACATCGGAACCGATGTCAAAGGATTTTCACTGTGGACAATGGACTATGCCGTCACCTGGAACGACGATAGCGCCACAGACCCCTTCGCGCAGAAAAACATGACACAAATTTCCATCGAAACAAAATAAGCCCGTCAAAAAAAAGCCCCCGATTATCACGGGGGCTTTTTTATACATGATGCACAACATATCTCAGGCAGCCTTGCGCACATCGGCCGGCACAATACGCCGAACATTCTTGCCCTTCTTCAGAATAATGCCCACCGAGTAAGGAGCAAGATCGTATCGGTCGGCTAAAAAGGCCAGCTTATCTTTTTCCAACGGAATGTGTGTCAGCGTGGCATACTCAGCCACAATCGCCGCGTGCTTCTCAAACGTCTCCTGCTTTATCGATGTACGACTCTGGCGCTCCTTCTTACCACTCCATCCCGGAGTAAAAACAAAACCGTTGTCATCGTCATGGCTATAGCCCGATGAACCAAAAAGTCTCATCGGTTTAAGCGTATCGGAATAGCCTGATCCATTTCCTGTTTTAAGTGTTGAAGTTCTCATCGTATAAATTCTTTTAGTGGTTGTTGATTAAATACATTTTTAGTTTCTGAAGACGTTGTACATACGCCACAAAATCACGCGTACAATAAGAAGCCCGGATCACATCCAAATGATGCTCAACCATAGAAGGCACATCTTCAATAGTCTCCCACCGCGAAAGCCTCACCATACCAATGGGCAGTGCCGTGTTTTCAAAGAAGAGTTCTAAATCATCCGTAACATGTTTCCAATGCGCCTTAATGCGCTGCTTCGGTGCTGGAGATTCGATTTGTACTTGCATAACTGTATTAGGCTATAGGGTGAATCGACGTTGAACATTTACCTGACACAATAAGCGCGACCAGATCATCTTTCGATCGCGTGATCAGTTCCGACAGCACGCGGATCTGCCGCGCCTGCTCAGACGTAAAGACAGTAACGGCTCCGCTATAGCGTCCATGAATTCCAAAACGCTCACTCAGCGTCTTGACCTGATAACCCGGTATACCACACAGCACGGCAACCTGCGGCAGTGTGTAATACAGTGTAACGCCCATGTTGTTTCTCTCTTTCTCTTTATGCATAGTTGTGTATTGACATAGTAATCCCGAAACACCTTCTTTTAAAAGGCATTCTTCATGGTATTATGATATGGTAAAAGTCTGCTGTTAGTTGGCAGCAGTATATTGCCGGAAGAAAAGCCGGCTAATCGCGACAATCTTATATTGCCATTCCGTGCACGACATATCGTACCGGGTTAAGTGCTCTATCCATCTGTCCGGTGTTCCGCCCACTGTCATTAAACACGACCGGGAATATGTTGCTGATGTTGCTGTCCGCTCGGTACACATCCATATTGCTGGTTATAAAGCTCTTCTGCACGGTCTTTACAGGGGTGTTTTGATTGGTTATGCAAGCCCTCTGCTGGACCAAAATCGTCACGTATCAAAAATACAAAAACCAATCTTATTAGAAAATAAAACTAATAAAATTAGTTGAATATTTTCTTACATGTCACTGTTGGACACTTCTTAAAAATGCCCTTTTCAGCTCATTTTCGAACCTTTTTTACTCCTCTCCCGCCACCCACGTAAGAAATCCGCCCGTTTTTCATGCCGCGACGCAACCACCACACCCACACCCATTTCCGCCAATCCACACGCCCAAACCACTCGATTAATTGGTCTAAAAACCAATTAAATTAACCAGTGCTAAAATGCGCAAGGTACCGTCATCAATGGCAGTCGCTGTGTTGATATGGAACAGCGCAAGAGTCCTGGCGCAAGGTCTACAGGCGAAAGCGATGACTTGCCATTCCCCCGAGTGTTCCTTACGATGTTACCGGTCTTCAAAGGCCCATTGGCCGGCCTTCACCAAATGCTGTCTCAGCCTCAGAAAAGGAATGCTACAAGCCCCCTACTGTCCGCAGTCCCCCGTCTGCTCAGCACAAATTTTAAACCCAATTCTACCCGATAAGCCAGGGTTCCATCCCGATCCTCACCTCACCCGAATCCAAAAGAACTGGGAAGGCCCCTCCCAGAACCTTTCCAGTTCAACTACACTACACCTCACCGCACAACATCTACCCTAACCAAAGCCAACGCAACGGCAGATACTGCCCATTAACCGCTTGCTGGGATTCTATCCCCAGCACCAGAAACAGCGGCAGCACCGTTTTTGCCGTCACCGGTAGCTCAAGTGTAAGTGCCGCAGTTGCCGTATCCACGGGCAGATATCCGGTAATGGCTGTCATAACCGTATATCGTCCTGTGTTGAAGTCCACCTCGGCACCGCCTGCAATAAACCGGAAGTGTGTCGCGCCCGTCGGAATGCTAAGCATCCTATCAGGAACAAAAGAATCGAACAAACATGAAATAGCCCGGCGCCGTTTTCTTCCAACCTGTGTAGAGCTACTACCTGCCACTACCTAACCCCAAAATATATATGCACCCACCAGAGCTAATGCATGGTTAGAGTATGGATAGAGTACGCCGGAAGTACGCATAGAGCTCCCCACATCACTCAAAGAAAAAGACCAACATCCGCATGCACAACAAAATCACATAAGGGATAATTATCAGAAAACTGTAACCCTCTAATTCCTGGAGCCGTTGAATTTAGTTCACCCGCTTAAGTACAAGAACGTATGACCGTAGAGCATCACATCGTTAACCTCGACCTTCCTCCCCGCGAACGGTGGCAATTCCTGAAGAACTATACAACCGAAATAAACGATCTGCTACAGTGTTACCTGAATGATTTTGCCGGCAACACACTGTTGTACCAGGGCATCGCACAGTTTAAAGACATGGTCGTCCCCAAAGACTACCAGGAAGAATTCCGCGCTGTAGCGGATGTATGCAAATTCAACGAAACCGAAGTACTCGTAGCAAACCTGACATACGACATCCTGAAATTCGTGATGGGCTGTAGTGCGTTTGCCAAACACAACGGCAGCACCATGCTGCATAGCCGTAACCTCGACTGGTATACTGAAAACAACTTATTAAGCCGGCACTCAATGATCTTCGAATTTCAGAAGAACAACCAGACCGTTTGCAAAACCATAGGCTGGCCCGGCTTCATCGGTGCGCTTTCAGGAACCAAACCTGGTAAATTCTCCATAACACTCAACGCCGTCTTCAGTAAAGACAAACCCGAAATAGCCTACCCGGTATCGTTTCTGCTGCGCGATGTACTCACCAACGCAAACTCCTACCAGGAAGCTAAAACCATTCTCGAACACACTACCATATCCAACGATTGCCTCCTGCTACTCTCCGGAATAAATCCCCGCGAACATGTCGTAATCGAACGAACACCAAAACGATTCGCCACGCGCGAAGCCCTTGAAAATTTTATCATCGTAACAAACGATTATAAGAAACTCGAAAATGGAGAAGCCTCAAACATGCTGCGTGACACATCCTGTTTTCGCTACGATCGCATACAGGCCCTGTTACGCAAACGCGCGATCTCGGGACCTGAAAAATGTTTTTCCATCTTAAAAGACCCGATGATAAAAATGCCGATAACGGTACAACAAATGGTATTCGATAATACAACCGGCGACGTATACCTGATCAAAACATAGCCCATCTGCCCTGGAAGATATCGCAAAGATATCCCGGGGCATAACCACACGCAAATGGCCTCAAGGGCACCGTTAATTCCCCACAAACCATCGGCTTGTTCCGCCAACCGTCAACAGGTTGTAAACAAAATCAACGCATCATCCTGACCATCCCATCAGGAAAATGCATACAGCAGACTAACCCGCCGTAAAGTATCGGGCAAAACAAACCAATCTGACCTAATAATCTTTACCTTTGGCAAAACCCTGGTCTGCACAATCGTAAGCCATCATTACGTTATAACCATCGTAGCAACGTCACCACTGACATGACTGTACAACTCCGAAAATTTCTGTTTACGCCAATAGACAACGCCCCGATCGTTCTCTTCCGTATAATCTTCGGCTTCCTGATGTTTTGCGAAGTAACCGGTGCTATACTACTCGGCTGGGTACGCGAAACATTTATTGAACCAAAACACCACCTCCCGTTCATTGGCTTCGAGTGGCTCAACCTGCCCTCTGCCGGGCTAATATATACATACTACATCCTAATGGGAATCGCGGCGCTTGGCATCATGTTCGGAGCATACTACCGCTTCTCGACACTCGCGTTCGCATTCCTGTGGTGGGGCAGCTACCTCATGCAGAAAGTGCACTACAACAACCACTATTACCTCATCATACTCCTGGCATTCGCCATGGCCGTTATTCCGGCAAACCGCTACGCCTCGTGGGATGTGAAACGTAACCCTTCGCTGCGCGGATACACCTGCCCGCGCTGGTGCTCATGGTTCTTTATCCTACAAACCGGGATTGTCTTTACCTACGCATCAATTGCCAAGATCTATCCCGATTGGCTTGCCGCCAAACCAATAAGCCTTTGGTTTGCTGCCAAAGCACACTACCCCATACTCGGGCCACTTTTTAAAACAGGCTGGTTCAAATACTTCATTGCCTATAGCGGCATCATCTTCGATCTGGCCATCACCCCACTGCTCTTATGGCGCCGTACACGCATGGCCGCATTCATATTGTGTATCATTTTCAACCTCTTCAACTCCATCGTCTTCCAGATCGGCGGGTTTCCATACCTCATGATAACCCTCACGCTGTTCTTCTTCACACCGGAACTTATCCGCAAGCGGTTCTTCCGGAAGAAACCGGCGGTCGATATCGCAACACAAACAACATACGCATATAGCAACACCGTGACGGCGGCGTTCATACTCTACTTCATTATACAGATCATGCTCCCGTTGCGCCACCTCGTTTATCCAGGGAACACCCTGTGGACAGAAGAAGCACACCGTATGTCATGGCACATGATGCTTCGCACAAAAACCGGTAGCATAACATTCTACGGCAAAATTCCCGAAACCGGCGAACAGATCAATATCAACCTGCTCGAACATTTCACACTCCTGCAATGCCGGCAAATTGCCAAACAGCCCGACATGGCCTGGCAGGCAGCACAGATCCTTAAAAAGATCTATACCGAAAAAGGCTACCCTACCATTGCCCTATACGCCCACACCAGTGTAAGCCTTAACGGCGGTCCCTGGAAACCCATGATAGACCCCGAGACCGACCTGGCACAAACACCGTGGAACGTATTCGGACACTCGCCCTGGATACTCGACTACGAATAGGCGCATCACCATAAAATATAGTACACCACCCTACGACTATATTTCCATAGCCGGTCTGCCACCAAGCTGACCGGCCAGATAGCACCGGACCGGATTTCCGGATTTTGCTTATTTTTCAGCCAAATTACCGCCCAATGGACGATCTGATTAAGAACCTACGCGAAGCACTTGTGCTCTCGCCTCAAAATATACCACTACGGCTAACACTCGCCGAGGCGCTCCTCAACGCCAACGTATTCGCCGACGCCGAAGTCGAATTCAAAACCGTACTTGAAAGCCAACCGCAAAACCTGCAGGCGAAAGGAGGACTCGCCAGAATATATTTCGAACAGGGAAAATACTCAACCGTAATCGTTATTGTTGAAGACCTCGTCGAAGCACGTCCCAACGACGTAGGCCTGCTCATGCTCCTCGCCAAATCGCTCCTGCGTAACGACGAGACCGGCAAGGCAATCGAATTCTATAAACGCGCACTGACGTTAAATCCGTCACTCGCCGATGCCGAGCTCGATCAACATCTGCGTCAGCCAAGCCCTAAAAGCGCACAACTCGACGAAACCGAAAAACTACTTCAATCCATAGAAGACCAAGTCCGCGATCTTGAAAAGCCAACCATAAACTTCGACCATGTGGGTGGCATGAACAAAGTAAAAGAAGAGATCAAAATCAAGATCATCCAGCCACTGCTCCACCCTGAGCTATACAAAGCCTATGGCAAAAAGATCGGCGGCGGTATACTGCTGTACGGCCCGCCAGGCTGCGGCAAAACACACCTTGCCCGCGCCACAGCCGGACAAATAAATGCGAGCTTCATATCCATCGGCATACACGACGTGCTCGACATGTGGCTCGGAAGCAGCGAAAAGAAACTGCACGAACTCTTCGAACTGGCCCGTAGACAAACACCCTGCGTATTATTCTTTGACGAGATCGACGCCCTTGGCGCCAGTCGCGCAGACATGCGCCACTCCGCCGGCAAAATGATGATCAATCAGTTCCTTACCGAACTGGATGGCATACAGGCTTCCAACGATGGTATACTCATACTCGGCGCAACCAATGCCCCCTGGCACCTGGACGCCGCCTTCCGCAGGCCCGGCCGCTTCGACCGCATCATCTTCGTACAACCTCCCGATACCGAAAGCCGCGAAGCCATTACCGACATACTGCTGAAAGACAAGCCCACAAACAACATAGACATTAAAGCCATCGCCAAACAAACCACCGACTTCTCCGGCGCAGACCTCAAAGCCGTGGTTGATGTTGCCATCGAAGGCAAACTCCGCGAAGCCTTTGAAAAAGGCGTACCCCTGCCGTTGCAAACAAAAGATCTCCTGGCCGCCCTCAAACAGGTAAAACCCTCGACACGCGAGTGGTTCAACACCGCCAGGAACTATGCGCTATACGCGAATGAATCCGGACTGTACGACGAAATACTTGAGTATCTAAAACTGAAACGATGACCGACTCCCTGCTCGAAAGAGCCCGACAACTTGTACAATGGCAACGCTATCGGGATGCTGAAAAAGAACTACGCCAGGTATTGTCCGTAGAACCCGAACGTGTAGAGGCGCTCGCGCTGCTGGCAATATGCCAGGCCGAACAAAACAACGTCGAAGGTGCCGTACAAACCATACAGAACGCCATCGGCCTGCAGGCCGACAACGATTACCTGCTATTCCTGCAGGCAGTATTCTATCTGCGCCTCGACAAATGGAAGGAAGCTGAAAAATTCATCCGCAATGCTATAGCAATAGAACCACACAAAGCGGAATACTTCGGCCTGCTCGCCAACCTCTGCATCCATCGTAAAGAATGGCAGCAAGCCCTTGAAAATGCCGACGCCGGCCTGGCCGTAGATCCCGAAAATCTGCAGTGCCTCAACGCCCGCTCACAAGCGCTCTACAAACTCGATAAAAAAGAAGAGGCTTATAAAACCGTACAGGAAGCCCTCAACAAAGATCCTGAAAACGAGTACACCCACACCAACGTGGGTTGGAGCCTGCTCGAAAAAGGCGACCATCGCCAGGCACTCGCGCATTTCCGCGAAGCCCTGAAAATAAACCCATCGTATACCTATGCCAAAGCCGGCCTCGTAGAAGGACTCAAATCCCGCTACTGGTTCTACCGCATGTTCCTACGCTACGCCTTCTGGATCAGCAACTTCAAAGGCAGAGCACAGTGGGCCATATTCCTGGGACTGTTCTTCGGCATAAACATACTCGACAATGTAGCCTCCAAAAATCCGGAACTGGGAGTAGTACTCTACCCCATCATATACCTGTACTTCGCATTCGCCATATCAACATGGGTCATCACACCGTTATCAAACCTGTTCCTACGGCTGAATGTATACGGGCGCTATGCGCTTACACGCGATGAGATCAGAGCATCGGGTTTTGTGGGCGCCGCCTTGCTGGTAGGACTGGTAGGAATAGTAGCCTGGCTGCTAAACGGAGAAGCCTGGTACCTGCGGTTGGGCTTTGTGGGTATTACCATGATGATACCGCTCGGCTCCATGTTCGCTCCAAGAAAACTGAAATACAAAATAATACTGATGGTCTATTCCGCAGTATTGTGTTTACTGGCCGTAGCGGCACTGATACACCTGAGTGCAACCAATGGAAACGACAACACCTTATTCTCGCTTTATGCCTTTGGTATGCTGGCTTATCAGTGGGTTGTGAACATACTCATTACACGTGCGGCATCACAATAACCCGTATAGAGAAGCAGAAGAGAACATCAAAAGGAAAATCTATTTGCGCTTGCTGGCGTGGAATAGCTTTTCCTTTTCGTCCTTCGTAAGACTTTGATAACCGCCGGCTGAAATCTTGTCGAGAATAGCATCGATCTCGTCCTGAGAAACACTTGAACTATCCTTGGCTTTGCCCGATTGCTTGTATCCACCGGCATACTCCTGGTTACGATAGCTAACTTTGATCTTCGAGCGTTTCGAGAACAGCCCTTTAATCCAATCCAGCGTAACCGTAATCCATTGCCCCCAGTTCGAACCGGCCTGAAGCCTGCGTATATAAACAAAACCCATTAGCGCACCGCCAAGGTGAGAAAGCTCTCCGCCGGCATTAGCACCGGTAATAAAGAGGAATGACAGCACGATATACACCAGCGCAATGTATTTAACCTTTACCGGGCCAATCAGCAACAGATAAAAAGTATAATCAGGCAGTAGCGTAGCCACCGCCGTCATAACGGCAAACACCGCAGCCGACGCCCCAACAAGGGTGGCCGGACGTTCCATGAAAAACGGAATCGTGTTATGCATCGTCAGGTAAAGCAGTCCGCCCGCCAACACACCAAGAACATATACCGCAATCAGTTTATCCGATCCCAGGAACTCGACAAACACACGACCGAACATATACAACCCAATCATGTTAAACACGATGTGAGCAATGCCTATATCACCGGGAATCTTAAGTTCAGGAATGCCCATCTGAAAGTGATGCGCAAAACCGTAGGTCAATAACGTCCACGGCTTATACAGAAAAGAATCTAAGTGGCTGGGCAGCGTGATCTGTTCGTATACCACGTTAAAGATAGCCGGTGTTTTCGAAATCGTACCGGCAATAAACAATACCGCCAGGGCCAGAAAGATCACCACATTAATAATGATCAACTGAACATGACCGTTGTTATACCGCCGGAAAGCGTCCTTAAAATCTGATAACATAATTTATTCTCGCAAAAGCCCCAATCGTAAAACCAAAAATCCAACTACGGCACCGCCAATATGCGCCAGGTGAGCAACCTTACCGCTACTGTCCACGAGGTAAGCAAAAAGCCCCAGAACAATAACGAGGTATTTCGCCTTTACCGGAATCGGCGGAATCAACAATTGAATCTCCATGTCGGGATACAGAAAACCATACGCCATAAGCATACCATAAATCGCACCCGAAGCACCCACCATCGAACCCATCGAATCCGGAGTGAACATAAACTTGATCAGTACATACACAATGGCAGCCCCGATACCCGTAATGAGGAAATATGATAAAAACCGTTTAAAACCCCAGACCATTTCCAGCTGCGCTCCCATAAAGGCGAACGTAAGCATATTAAAAAAGAGGTGCCCAAGATCGCCGTGTGCAAACATATACGTAAACAACTGGTACGGCCGGAAACGGTCAGTGCCAATCTCGTGCAGTGCCAGCAGGCTGGTGATGCCCAACTCCGGAAATATCGCCTGGAAAATGAAGACGGCAGTACATATAAAGATAAGATTTTTTACAACCGGTGTAAGTCTGTACATAGAATGCGTTTTACCTGATTTAGTCGTTTTTTTAAGTTTATTTATTCTAATCCCCTGGTTCTCTGCCTCGATTGCTCTTTGCAACCCATGCCGTTACCGGAAGTAACTTTCTATTTTGCCAAGTTCAAAAATAAAGAACGTAGGCCGGCCGTCGGGGGTATAATTCGAAGTACTGCAGGCAAACAGATTGTCGATAAGCGATTGCATCTCCTCTCTGCCCAGCCGTTGCCCCGCCTTTATTCCAGATCGCCGCGCCAGCGAACGTGCCAGATTCTCCTGCAAAGGTATGGCCAGCTCCGCCTGGTTCGCCTTAAACTGCTCAATAAGCCCTTCGAAGATCTCCTTCTCATGCCCACCGCCTTTAGCCGCCAGACTAGGAGGTACACCGTTGATTAACAATGTGTTCTTTCCAAAAATCTCAAACCGGAAGCCCAACGCCTCTATTTCCTGCTGCATCTCAAGTACAAGTGCAAAATCAGGTGCCGTAAACGTTATGGCCTGCGGAAACAAACTCTGCTGGCTCTGCGCCGACTTGTTTTTGACCTGATCCTGAAAACGCTCGAACAAAATACGTTCATGCGCCGCCTGCTGATCAATAATCATCATACCCGACTTTACTGATTTAACGAGGTAACGCAGATGAAGTTGGAACAAAGTCTTATCATCCCCCGAATTAGGCGTGCTTTCAACCGATGAAGCGTTCAGCGCACTCTCGAACCGCAACGTCTGCACCGAAGGTTGAGCGTCTGCCTGGCTTACCAGCTTGGAACCCAGCGCACTTTCAAACAGCTTCTCCCAGTTGTCATGGTTAGACGTTGTGCGGTGAAGCGCCGTACTGAAACGCTCGTCGAAATAAGCCTCTTTGGTATGCGACGGAGCATTATTGAGTTTCGAAATAATATTCACATCCGCATCGAAATCCAATGCAGGCGTGAGGTTATGCGACCCAATAGCCTGCCGCACAGCCGACCGAACCACTGCATACACAGCACGCTCATCGTCAAACTTGATCTCCGTTTTTGTGGGATGGACGTTAACGTCGATATGCTTCGGGTCTATCTCTATAAACAACACATAGAACGGGAAACTGTTCTCCGGCAATAGCCCCTCAAAGGCATTCATAATAGCATGATGCAGGTAATTGCTGCGGATAAACCGACGGTTAACAAACAGAAACTGCTCGCCGCGCGTCTTCCGGGCAAAATCGGGTTTACCCACATAGCCCGTTAACCGAACCATAGTCGTTTCCTCCTGGCAGGCCGCCAATTGCTCCTGATAGGATTTGCCAAAGAGGTTTACAATACGTTGGCTAAGCTTACCGGCAGGCAGGTCATAAATAACCTCGTCCGTCTGAAGCATCATAAAGCCAATCTCGGGGCTGGCCAACGCCAGACGCTGAAACTCTTCTATGATATGCTTTAACTCTACCGGGTTAGACTTCAAAAAGTTACGACGGGCCGGAATATTGTAGAACAGGTTCTTAACACAGATGTTAGTGCCCTTCTCGCAGGCCACTGGTTCCTGGCGCTTCACATCAGAAGCCTCCACCACCAGCAAAGTCCCCAGCTCTTCGTCTTCCGGCCGGGTTTTGATCTCCACCTGGGCTACCGCGGCAATCGAGGCCAAAGCCTCACCGCGAAACCCCATTGTGAGGATCGTAAACAGATCCTCGGCTTTACGGATTTTGGAAGTAGCATGGCGCTCCAGACTCATGCGCGCATCCGTCGCCGTCATACCCTGGCCATCGTCAATCACCTGGATCAAAGCCTTGCCAGCCTCCTTCACAATTAGTTTAACCGTTTTTGCTCCCGCGTCAATAGAATTCTCCATCAACTCTTTAACAGCCGAGGCTGGCCGTTGAACAACTTCACCGGCCGCTATCTGGTTGGCAATCGAATCGGGCAAAAGCTGAATAATATCGCGCATGGGCCAAACATAGGGTTAAACTGGTAGTGCAAATGTGCGAATTTTAAAGGAGGATTCGACCACTTTTACCCGGGCGGATCGGCATTTTGCCCTCGAAAAATCCGGGGATTTTACACATGAACCCATACCACGTCTGCACCCTTTACCAATTTATCCGCTAATTTAGGCCCTCAGGCTGGCACTTCATTTTCCGGCTCATGCCGAAAGACCATACACCGGACAACGCCAGGCCAATGATTAGATTTTTTTATTGAAGCATTTTTTTTTTACCGCCACAATTCTGGATCTCCAACATCACAGAATTTGTTGCTACTTAACGGGAATGTCCAGTGATTATCACCTTCCCGGAAAAGCTATGGCCGGTACGCTAACAAAAACGAGCCCATGAAGCATTTCCTAACCTGCATACTCACCCTCTTTATACTCGCTACCGGCGCACATGCTCAGAAAGTACCCGGCAAAAAGCAGTGGGTCGACAGTGTGTTCAATTCCATGAACAACAACGAAAAGATCGGTCAACTTTTCATGGTACCTGTACCGCCCAATGCCTCTGATGAAAAAATAAAAGAACTCGTCGATAAAATAAAGAGCAACGAAATCGGAGGTGTAATCCTGCCGGTACACGGCGCCGGTGGCCCGGTCAAACAGGTACGCATGACCCGTGCGCTTCAAGACGCGGCAACCATACCGCTCTTTATCGGTATTGAAACCGGGCGCGAAAACCTGGGCATAGCCCTCGATAGTATAACACGCCTCCCGCTAACCATCATTACCGGTGCACTGCGCAACGACTCCCTCATCTTTGAAGCCGGCCGTTACACCGCTTCTCAGATGAAAACCCTCGGCATAAACTTCAACTTCACCAGCACCCCCATTGTACGCAACGCACTGGATACTGCCTTCACAACATCCTTTGGTGACAACCGCCTGAATGTAACCCGTAAAACACTTGCTTTCATACAAGGCCTCCGCAGTCAGGGCGTTGCTACCTGTGCGAAAGAAATTCCCATAAAAGGAATGACCGTAACTGACATACGCAACGGCATACCCGTAACACAAATCACCACCGACACCACCCTCACCTACGCATACCGTAAACTGTTTGCCGCCGGCTTGCCCATGGTAATGCCCGCCGTAAGCGAGCTCCCGTTGCTATATCAACACAACAACCTTGTAAAACGCAACGACTTCACACCCGCAGCACTCATTGCGCTCACCTCAGCCGAGTGGTTACGGAACCGCCTACAGTATAAAGGCCTTGTGGTTTCAGAGATCCGACACATACAACATACCGCGAGCAGCAAACCCATTCGCGCAGGCGAGGCAGAAACATTCGCGCTGCAAGCCGGCAACGATATCTTCATCTCTTCAGAAGACATAAGCCCCGCCCTGCGCCGTATAAAACGATTCATCCGAAAAGAAAAACAGTATCGTATACAGATCGACAGCAGCGTCCGTAAAATACTCGCATTGAAATACGATGCCGGCCTGTGGAAAAAACCGGAAATCCCCGTAGACAATATTACCCTACGCACCAACAGCCCCGCCCTCAGACGCATCGAGCAAAAGCTCTATGAAGCCGCCGTTACCGTAATCCGTAACCAGGAAGACCTCCTGCCGCTAACCAACCTGGAGGCTAAACGCATTGCCTACATGACCACCGATACAACATCGAAAAGCCGTCGCGTATACGAATACCTCAACAAGTACACACACGTCGTGCCGCTCACACTAAACGCGGGCACAGACGTCAACAAACTAACCGAAGAACTCGCGCGCTACAACGTAATCGTAGCCGGCATATTCTCCGCGGGCCCCGATACTGACCGGCTCACCCGGCTACTTCAACAGCACACCACCCTACGCGCGGTCATCGTCGGCGACTTCACACCGTTCGGCACAACCGTAACATTACCCGAAACAACCGCCGGCATAAAAGCATACAGCACACATGCTGCCGCATTGCGGGCCGTGCCTGAAATTATATTCGGCGGCCTACCGGCAACGGGCATACTACCCGCCGCATTGCCCGCGGGCAAAGAAGGAACAGGTAAAGCGCTCAAAGCCATTGGCCGCCTTACCTACTCCTTCCCCGAAGACGCCGGCATGAACAGCCGGATCTTACAACGCATCGACACCATAGCCCGTGAGGCCATACGCATCGGCGCAACCCCCGGCTGCCAGGTACTCGTAGCACGTCATGGTAAAGTCGTGTATCAGAAAAACTTCGGTCACTTCATGTACAACAAGAAGACACCGGTAACCGATGCAACCCTATACGATCTCGCCTCCGTAACCAAAGTTACAGCCACGCTACAAACTGCGATGTTCATGTACGACCACGGTCTCATAGACCTTGATCGTAAAGTATCGTACTACCTGCCCGAGCTGCGGAAGACCAACAAGCGAGACATGACACTCATCGATATGCTCACGCACCAGGGTGGCCTGTTACCCTTCATACCTCTCTGGCCCCAGACCATGAAAGACACCACCTTCCTGCCGCTGTTCTACAGCCGCGTACGAAACGAGCATTACAGTTTACAAGTATCACCAAACCTCTATGCATCGCCCAACATACGCGACTCCGTTTGGGTATGGATTACAAAATCCAAACTTGGCGACAAACCCGTACGAACACCCTATCCGTATAAATATAGCGACCTGGGTTTCCTTACCCTGCAGCAAGTGGCCGAGCGGGTCCTCAATCAACCCCTCGATGAATTTCTGCAGCAAAACCTCTATGAACCATTGGGAGCGTATACCACAGGATTCAACCCATTGACCCGCTTCTCTAAACAGACCATAGCCCCCACCGAAGACGATAAGATCTACCGTCGCACCTTTGTAGTCGGTACCGTGCACGATGAGAGAGCCGCCATGATGGGCGGCGTTGCCGGACATGCAGGGCTTTTCAGCAACATAAACGACCTCGCCAAACTCGCACAGATGTTACTACAGGAAGGGTACTACGGTGGCTATCGCTATTATAAGCCTGAAACCGTACGCCTCTTCACCGGCCGTCAGTACGAAACCAGCAGGCGTGGTATTGGTTGGGACAAACCCGTGCAAAGTGACTGGAGCAGCCCAACCTCGCTATTGGCATCGCCCCGGACTTTCGGCCACACCGGCTTTACCGGAACCTGCATCTGGGTTGACCCCGAATTCGACCTGGTCTACATTTTTTTATCAAACCGTGTCTATCCTGATCGCAACAATAAACTTTCGCAGGCAAATATTCGTTCTCGAATTCAGGACGCGATTTACCAGTCGGTTTTCAGTTTCGGCCAATACGAAAATTAACGCGTAACGGGCTGTTGTTGAGCAATAAAGACTGACGTAATACGTCTCACCCTCTACCCGAAAGGTTCGCCGGAGCGCCAGCGCTGTTGAGGCCGTTTCGCACCCCACACCCGCGCTCCAACGATCAACCACCAGACTCGTAACAAAAATTTAATACACCCTGTGCAGAAAACTAAGATAGGTATCGTCTGTTACCCCACCTTTGGCGGTAGCGGCGTAGTCGCCACCGAATTGGGAAAAGCCCTTGCGAAAGAAGGACACAAAGTACACTTTATAACATACTCTCAACCTGCGCGATTAGACTTCCTGAACGAAAACCTGTTCTATCACGAAGTAGACTTCCGGTCATATCCGCTCTTTGAATATCCGCCGTATGAACTCGCCCTGGCCAGCAAAATGGTAAGCGTTGTAAAGAACGAACAGCTTGACCTGCTTCACGTACACTACGCCATACCCCATGCCTCAGCAGCCTACATGGCCAAACAAATTCTCAAAACACACGGCATCACCATCCCCGTAGTAACAACACTCCACGGAACCGACATAACTCTCGTAGGTAAAGACGCCTCGTACGAACCCGTAGTCACGTTCTCGATCAACGAATCCGACGGTGTCACCGCGGTATCGAGCGACCTGCGCAAAGAAACCCTTGAACACTTCAAGATCACCAACGAAATTGAAGTTATACCCAACTTCATCGACCTCGAAAAGTTTAAAAAACAGAAAAAGGATCACTTCAAGAAAGCCATTTGCCCCAACGACGAGGCACTCATCGTACACACCTCCAACTTCCGTAAAGTAAAACGTGTAGGTGACGTAGTCCGGATCTTTGCAAACATTCACGCCGAAATACCGTCAAAGCTCTTGATGATCGGCGACGGCCCCGAGCGCGCCAAAGCGGAAAAACTTTGCCGTGAGTTGGACATTGCCGATAACGTAAGGTTCCTCGGTAAACTCGAAGCAGTAGAAGAAGTACTGTCCGTAGCCGACCTTTTCCTTATGCCGTCTGAAAAAGAAAGCTTTGGCCTCGCCGCCCTCGAAGCCATGGCATGCGAAGTGCCCGTAATAACCACCAATTCCGGGGGACTTCCCGAACTCAATATTCAGGGAGAGACCGGATATATGAGTGAGATTGGCGATATTGAAGACATGACCCGCAATGCATTACTCATACTGGACAAAGACAATCTGCCCCGTTTCAAAGAAAATGCTCTGAAAAGAGCAAAAGAATTTGACATTTCGCGAATCTTACCCCTTTACGAATCGTATTATCAGAAAATACTAGACAAATCTGCGGTGAAAACCCCGGCCTAAGATTTTAGTAAAACGACAGCAGTAATAGATTTGCAACGTTTTAAAGATTTTAACCCCATGGCGGAAGATCAATCACCTAAAAACAAAGGGACAAAACAACTTTTTCAAAGCCCTATTCTTGAAAAATTGACGCGCACACATATTTCTGTGCCGCTCATCATCTTCTTTTTGTACTCCGGTGGGCTCCTCTATTGGAGCATTACACACACCTCACTCCCAGTATGGACTACCGTGGGAATGTTCGCGCTCGGCCTCCTTGCATTTACCTGGGTAGAATACAACGTGCACCGATATGTATTCCACATGCCCACATATACTAAAGTGAGGGCTAGAATGCAGTATGTCATGCACGGCGTACACCACGAATTCCCCAAAGACAAAGATCGGCTGGCTATGCCGCCACTCGTCAGCGTAACCATTTCAACCATACTGCTCTTGCTGTTCCGGTTGATCATGCAAGATCTGGCCTTTGCCTTTCTTCCCGGTTTTCTGGTAGGTTATGCCAGCTACCTCGGCGTACATTACATGGTACACGCTTACCCCCCGCCGAAGAATTTTACAAAGAGCCTGTGGGTTAACCACAGCGTACACCATTACAAACATGGAGAATTTGTATTCGGCGTATCGTCGCCGCTTTGGGATTATATATATGGAACCATGCACGAACGCAAACGTGCTGCCTGATACAACCGCCTGATAAAATCGTCAGGCCTATTGAACATCATAATGCTGGCAGAAAAAAGAAACCCGTTAAAAACGGGTTTCTTTCGTTAAAGACACTTTCGATTTATGGTCTGTTTTCTTGGCATACGTGGCACAGGTATACTGGCTACACGCCGACACCAGAAACGCCAACCCGATTAAAGTAAAGACAATTCTTTTCATAGTTAGTAGTAGGATTAAAGCCTTAATGGACAAAAGTAGAGCCTTTGTAACCAACTCCCCATCCTATCAAAGCGCAATTATTACATCAAAAAGCATTTTTTTTGAAATTAAATTTTGAAGCCGAAACAGATTTCGGAAATTAATGGTTTACTGAATAGCCGACACCCGGCCGGAGCGGATTAGACCCCATGTGTCCGCCCACTACACCACACAGTTAACGTTTTGATTTATGCTCGGATACAGATTCTCAAAATATACACCACCACCCGATCAAGGAAAGGACGGATTCGAAAAGCTGCTTAAAATCTTTATGCAGCTCATTCTTATTACATCGGGCAACGTCGAAGAAGCGCTGCAGTGGCTCACCGAAGTAGACCGACAGTACAATCTAAGCAATGACAACTATGGCATAGGCGACTTTATAGCCGACCTGAAACGGAATGGCTACATTACAGACGAAGGACCGAAAGGCGAATTCAAACTGAAAGCCAAAACGGAACAGAATCTCCGCCAGTCTGCCCTGGAAGAAATCTTCGGAAAACTCAAACGCACCAAGCAAGGTGAACACAACACCAACCATAACGGTCGCGGCGATGAACAAACCACCGAACGTCGCGATTACGAGTTCGGCGATACACTCGAACAGATCTCGGTAACAGACTCACTGCGCAACGCCCAGATAAACCACGGCGTAGAGAACTTCTTCATGACCGAAGACGACCTCGAAGTAATGGAAAGCGAATTCAAAACGCAGACCTCTACCGTGCTCATGATCGATATATCGCACTCCATGATTCTCTATGGCGAAGACCGCATTACTCCCGCCAAAAAAGTAGCCATGGCCCTTGCTGAGCTCATAACAAAAAAATATCCCAAAGACACACTCGACATACTCGTCTTCGGCGACGATGCCTGGCAGATTGAAATAAAAGATCTCCCCTATCTACAGGTCGGCCCTTACCATACCAACACCGTGGCAGGCCTTGAGCTGGCCATGGATATACTCCGGAAACGTAAAAACGGAAACAAACAAATCTTCATGATCACCGACGGTAAGCCTACATGCATTAAGCAAGGCATCAAATACTATAAAAATGCCTTCGGGCTCGACCAGAAAATTTTAGGCAAAACACTCACGCTGGCAACCCAGCTGCGCAAGCTCAAAATACCCGTTACCACCTTTATGATCGCCACCGATCCGTACCTGAAAGCCTTCGTGCGCGACTTCACCAAAACCAACAACGGCAGTGCCTACTATAGCAGCCTGCAAGGTCTTGGCAACCTCGTGTTTGAAGACTTCAAGAAAAACAGAAGAAAATCACTATAACCATTCCCAACTGGCGCGGTCACAACACGCGCCGACTAAAGCAGACGTAATACATTATGACGGATATCAAAACGGTAAAAACACTCGGCCAGCTCAAAGCAAGCGGCTACAAGCCCCGTACAACCAAAGAAGAACTTCGCGACAACCTCATCCATAAACTCCGGAACAAAGAAACAGTCTTTGCCGGCATCTGGGGGTACGAAGAAACCGTAATACCAGACCTTGAACGCGCCATACTGGCCGGACACGACGTTAACCTGCTCGGCCTGCGCGGCCAGGCCAAAACACGTCTCGCCCGACTCATGGTTAACCTGCTCGACGAATATGTGCCCTTCATCGAAGGCTCCGAGCTGAACGACGATCCGTTCAACCCCATATCACGCTACGGTAAGGATACACTCCGCGACCATGGCGACAACACCCCCATAGCCTGGCTGCACCGCGAAGAACGGTACTCCGAAAAACTGGCTACACCCGATGTATCCATTGCCGATCTCATTGGCGATGTAGACCCCATAAAAGCGGCCACCCTCAAACTTCCCTACTCCGACGAACGCGTAATTCACTACGGCCTCATACCGCGCTCCAACCGAAGCATCTTCGTAATAAACGAATTGCCCGACTTGCAGGCCCGCATACAGGTTGCTCTATTCAACATCCTGCAGGAAGGGGATATACAGATTCGCGGATTCAAAGTGCGTATGCCGTTGGATATACAATTCGTATTCACCGCCAACCCGGAAGATTATACAAACCGCGGCAGCATCGTAACACCGCTTAAAGACCGGATCGACAGCCAGATCATAACACACTATCCGCGCACACTCGATATCGGCAAACGCATCACACAACAGGAAGCCCGTATCAAACAAGAGCAACGCGGTGCTGTAACCGTAAACGATCTTGCGAAAGATCTGATCGAGCAGATCGCCTTCGAAGCACGCAAGAGCGAGTACGTCGATGCCAAAAGCGGTGTCTCGGCACGTCTTACCATATCGGCGTACGAGAACCTCGTGGCAGCAGCAGAACGTCGTACCATCATCAACAACGAAAAAAATACGGCGATCCGCATCACCGACTTCATTGGCGTCGTGCCGGCCATAACGGGTAAAGTTGAACTTGTATACGAAGGGGAACAGGAAGGCCCTGGCATTGTGGCGCAGAACCTCATCGGCAAAGCCCTTCGCTCACAGTTTGTAAACTACTTCCCCGATCCCGATAAATTCCGGAAGCAAAAAGAAAAGAGTCCCTATAAGAAAATAGCGGACTGGTTCGGCGAAGGCAATACCGTAGACCTGTTAAACGATCTCTCGCAGACCGAGTTCGAAGCAAAACTGAAAGGTGTTCCAGGCTTAGCAGACCTTATCGATAGCCTGCACCGCGATCAGGAAGCTGCCACCAAACTATTGTTGATGGAATTTGCACTCCACGGCCTCGCCGAATACAGCCTCATCAGCAAACATAACCTCACGGCAGGCCTACAGTTCAAAGATCTGCTCAGCGGTATGTTCACCCTACCGAAACCGGGCGAGGACGACGAGGATGACGACGACGAAATTGCCAATGGCAGATTCTAAAACCGGCCACATATTTTCCCCTCCTTAAAATAAGGAGGGGATTTTCATTACCATACGTTACAGCGTACCTTCGGGCGTCCGTTTTTCCCGGATAACAAAACCTGTAACACAACGTTACGCTACTAACACATCAACCGTAAGCGTCATCATGAACAAGCCTCAGGAAGCTCAGCCCCTCGACCAACGGCAGGTCCAGCAACTCCGGAAGCTTGTAGCAAATGGCGAAGGCGCTAACCTTGAATTTAAACGCAAGGCTGCCTACCCCGAAAAGATTGTACGCGAAATGATCGCCTTTGCCAACACCAAAGGCGGTATACTCCTCGTTGGCATCTCCGACGATGGCACCATACCCGGACTGAAATATCCCGAAGACGAATCGCACGTTATCCATAAGGCCCTCGATCAATGCAAACCGCCTTTGCCTGTAAAAGAACTGTTCATCCCCATAGGCGATAGCCGCACCGTAATTCAATACGAAGTATCCGAAAGCACACGGAAGCCACACTACTTCCTGAACGCCGAACAACAAAAGGAATCCTTCGTACGTGTAGACGATAAGAGCATAAAAGCCAGCCGCGAAATCCGCGAGATTGCCCGGCGCAGCATGCAGAAGAAAGACATACGCTTTCAATATGGCGACTATGAAAAGCTACTCATGCAATACCTCGACGAGCATAAAAGCATAACCCTCAAAAAGTTCTGCGAAGTAAGTGGCCTGAAACGATTCTATGCTTCTAAGAAACTGATCATTCTTGTATTGGCCGATGTCCTGCGCATTAAACCCCACGAAAAGGGAGACATCTACACACTGGCATTCGGAAAAAACTAACAAAAAAATTATATCAAAAACAAAGCTCCTTTCCCGCCGAATCATTACATTTCGTAAACCAGTTCTTGTGTAGCATGGCAAAAACCAGGAAGGAAAAAAAGATCTTTGTTCTCGATACATCCGTTATCATCTACGAACATAATTCAATCCTTAACTTCGACGAGCACGACGTCGGTATACCGATAACCGTTCTCGAAGAACTCGACAACTTCAAGAAGGGAAACGACACCAAAAACTTCGAAGCCCGCGAATTCATCCGCCTTATTGATAAGCTGGCCAAGGGGCAGATGTTACATCAGTGGAATCCCATCAGCGGAAGAGGTAAAGGGCAGTTCAAAGTGCTCATGGATACAAACAGTTCCATTGATGCCAACAAAGTCTTTAACGAAGTAAAGGCAGACCACCGCATACTGAACGCCGCGCTTCAGCTTCAGAAAGAGGCAAAAGGCAAATCGGTAATCCTTGTATCGAAAGATGTAAACCTTCGCCTCAAAGCAAAAGCCCTCGGGCTACAGGCCGAAGACTACACCACAGGCAAGGTTCAGAATATATCATCACTCTATTCGGGCCGAACCATCATCGAAGGCGTTGATGCCAACATCATCAATCTCCTCTACGAGAAAGGAAGCTGTACACCACAGGAAATACTCGGAAAAGAAAAGCCCGAGAAGAACCACTATTATATATTGAAGAGCGGAAAGAAATCGGCATTGGCCTACTACAATCCGTTTACCGAAATGGTAGAGCATGTAGAAAAGCGCTCTGTATACGGCGTTAAACCCCGCAATGCCGAGCAAACCTTTGCCATACACGCCGCACTCAAACCCGAAATAAAACTGGTGTCGATACAAGGTGTAGCCGGTACAGGCAAAACCCTGCTTGCCCTCGCTGCGGCACTCGAACAAAAACGCGAGTACAAACAAATCTATCTGGCGCGTCCCATCGTGCCGCTCAGCAACAAAGATATCGGTTACCTCCCCGGCGACATCAAGTCAAAGGTCAACCCGTACATGGAACCCCTGTGGGACAATCTCAAGTTCATACAGAACCAATACAATGAAGCCGACAAAGAGTATTCCAAGATAACCGAAATGATCGCCCAGGAAAAACTGGTCGTTACACCCCTCGCCTACATCCGCGGCCGGAGTCTTTCCAACATCTGCTTCATCGTAGACGAAGCCCAAAACCTCACGCCTCACGAAGTAAAAACGATCATTACCCGCGCCGGCGAAAACACAAAAATCATCTTCACCGGCGACATCTATCAGATCGATACCCCCTACCTGGACTCCCAAAGTAATGGTCTGTCCCTTCTCATTGACCGCCTCAAAGACCAGGAACTCTACGCGCACATAACCCTCGAAAAAGGCGAACGCTCCGAACTGGCAAACCTGGCGAATGAACTTTTATAGGGTAGCGCTATCACATAAACATCATAAAAAAAGCGACCCCAAAGTCGCTTTTTTTTGTATTCACGTGTTCATCACAAACACCGTATACTCTTTTAATACTGCTCTTCCTCGCTTGGGAAATCCTTCGCCTTCACATCATGGATGTATCTTCCTACAGCGTCTTTCACAATCGCATCCAGGTCAGCATAGCGTCTCAAAAAGCGCGGCTTGAATTCTTTGTTGATACCCAGCATATCCTGCATAACCAATACCTGACCGTCAACATGTGCGCCGGCACCGATACCAATCACCGGTATTTGCACAGCGGCTGTTACCTGACCAGCAAGTACGGCGGGAATTTTTTCGAGTACCATACCGAAGCAGCCTACATCTTGTAGCATCGCCGCATCTTCTTTCAGCTTTTGGGCTTCGGCTTCTTCGCGTGCGCGCACAGAGTATGTACCGAACTTATAAATAGACTGCGGCGTAAGCCCCAGGTGGCCCATGACCGGAATACCTGCACTGAGGATACGTTCGATAGAATCTTTGATCTCGGTACCGCCTTCCAGCTTTACAGCATGAGCACCGGCTTCCTTCATAATGCGTATGGCCGAACGTAGGGCCTCGCCTGAACTACCCTGATATGTGCCGAAAGGAAGGTCTACAATAACCAGGGCGCGCTTAACGGCACGTACAACCGACGCTGCATGGTAGATCATTTGATCCAATGTAATGGGAAGTGTGGTCTCGTGACCTGCCATAACGTTGGATGCCGAGTCGCCAACCAGCACAACGTCTATACCCGCACCATCGATAAGCTTCGCCATACTATAATCGTACGCCGTGAGCATCGAGATCTTCTCCCCGCGGTTCTTCATCTCCTGGAGTTGGTGCGTTGTAATACGCTTTACGTCTTGCTTGTGTACAGACATACAATGGTGGATTTAATAATAATGGAATTGTGAAAAGACAGAAAACTCCGGTGCATCAACAACAGCCCGGAGAAAACCGGTTAGTGAAGATACACAGCGGTATCATCCTTCTCCAGTTTCACTTCTACGTGTTCTTTGAGCGTGGTGGAAAGCTCATACCCCGTGTACTGCGGGTAGATAGGGAAAAGGGTGTGACTGCGGTTCACCAAAACCGCTGTTTCGATCTTCTTTACTTCTACACTTAAAAACGGCTTCATGCCGTAGGCAAACGTGCGCCCCGTGTTTAACACATCGTCTACCAGGATAACACACTTTTTACGAATTTCTTTGAGGTCGCAATCCAGCGTAACATCGCTCTGCTGCGGGGCCGTCTTATCCAGACGTACCTTCACCAGCTTTACTTCTACCGGCGAAATGGCCCCCACCTCCTTAGCCAGAAATTTGGCCAGCGTGTAGCCCTGGCCGTCTATTCCCGCTATAACAATATTCTTCTCTTTGAAATTGTGCTCGTAGATCTCAAACGCCATCCGCTTGATCTTTTGCTTGACCTGCGGCGCGTCGAGTATCAAACTTCTTTCCCCTACCATTATTTAGTTGTTAGGAACAGGCATCGATTTACTGTCTTTGAACGTCGACAGAATAACCATCGACTGCAAGCTGTCAACTACGTCAATATTCGAAACCTTGTCAAGCATAAGTTGCTGATATGCCTGAATATCAGCGCAAACAATTTTCAGAATAAAGTCGCCGGCACCGGTAATGTGGTGACACTCCACAACCTCGTCAACACTCTTGATCGCCGTGATGAATTTGTTGATGTTGTCTTTGTTGTGTCCCCTTAACGATGCCATTACAAACGTACTAACCCCCAATCCAACGCTGGCCGGATCGATTACAGCATGATAGCTCTTAATAACACCTGAAGATTCGAGTTTGTTTACACGCTCCAGTGTGGGGGCCGGCGACAGGCCGATCTCCTTGGCCAACTGAGCGTTAGTAATATTCGAATTCTTCTGAAGTATCTCAAGAATCTTCCGGTCTGTTGCGTCTAATTTGATATTCCCTTTCATAAATTATTGTGAGGTTTTTTATCTCCAAATAAAATTTGGCCAAAAATACCGGGAAAAAATGGAATTCCTAGGCCTGCCCGCTACCTATAATTTTATAAACCTGGCGATAGCGCGCTACTCCTCCCTTTAACGAGAAAAAGTCCATAAAAAAGGGATTTACAAGCATTTCCGGCCGCTTTATAAGCTGTTCATTTACCTC
>Ga0065165_1001462_pt1 | contig 25451 bp, 25 predicted proteins | sample AraplaMF_Cvi_mMF_FD_63813 | JGI IMG/M metagenome (GOLD analysis project Ga0065165, IMG submission 63813) | Arabidopsis root microbial communities from the University of North Carolina, USA - plate scrape MF_Cvi_mMF (version 2) (version 3) | ecosystem: Host-associated > Plants > Roots >... | reverse complement strand
GCACCCCCACCCCCGGCCCCTCCCCGCAAGGGGGAGGGGAGATCGCCGTTGATCTTCATTCGCCCACCTTCGCACCGGCCTTGATCCAGGCGCCGAGCTGCGCGCGCTCCAGCTCGGTCATCTTCGTCTCGTTGCCCAGCGGCATCGACTGGGTCGCCACCGCCCGCGCATAGATCTTCTCGGCGTGCTGCTCCAGCCCGGCGTCGGTGTCGAACATGGCTCCGTTCGGCGCCACCGGCACCCCCCGATGCGTCGGGTGCGCGGCGTGGCAGGCGATGCAGTGCCGGTCCACGATGGCCCGCACGGTGGCATAGGCCGGGACCTCGGCCACGGTCGGCGGCTTGGGCCTGGCGCTGACGTTCAGGATCGCCACGGTGACGAAGGCCAGGGCGCCGTAGACCAGCACCTGCGGCTCCACCCGCCCCGCGTTCTTCAGGTTGAAGAAGTGCCGGATCGTCCAGCCCGCGATCCCCAGGCCCGCCAGCCACAGCCAGTTCAGCGGCGCGGCGAAGATCATCGGGTAGTGGTTGCTGATCATGATGAACAGCACGGGCAGGGTCATGTAGTTGTTATGGACGCTGCGCTGCTTGGCCTGCTTGCCCAGCGACGGGTCGGGCGTCTCGCCCGCCAGCACCTGGGCCACCACCTTCCGCTGGTTCGGGATGATGATCATGAAGACGTTGGCCGCCATCACCGTCCCGATGATCGCGCCGACGTGCATGAAGGCGCCCAGGTCGGAGAAGACGCGCGTCAGGCCATAGGCGGCGGCCGTCAGCACCGCGAACCACACCGCCCCGAACACCCGCAGGTTCTGCCCGATCGGCGAGCGGCACAGCCCATCGTAGACCAGCCAGCCGGCCACGAGGCTGCCCAGGCCCAGGCCGACCGCCTGCCACACCGACAGGTCCAGCTTGGTCTTGTCGATCAGGTTCAGGTCGGCGCCGACGTAGAAGATCAGGCTCAGGAGCAGGAAGCCCGAGATCCAGGTCGTATAGGCCTCCCATTTGAACCAGTGCAGCTCCTCCGGCATGTCGGCCGGCGCCACCATGAACTTCATCTGCCGGTAGAAGCCGCCCGAGTGGACGCTCCACAGCTCGCCGGCGATGCCTTCCGGGGCTTCGGGAGGCTTCTTCAGATGGCTGTCCAACCACATGAAATAGAAGGACGATCCGATCCAGGCGATGCCCGCGATCAGGTGCAGCCAGCGGATCGCCAGGTTCGCCCAGGCTTCGATGTCGGCGATCATGCGGTCTTGTCTTGGGTCAGTTGCAGAAGCTCCGCGGCCAGGGAGACGGCGATCACGGCCGGCGCCTTGCTCTTGAGCGCGGCGATGCCGATGGGGCAGGTGAGGCGGGAAAGCTCGGCGTCGGCGACGCCGTCCGCGCGCAGCCGGTTCTCGAACCGCTGGCGCTTGGTCCGCGAGCCGATCAGGCCCAGGTAGCCGAAGTCGCCGCGCGCCAGCACCGCCCGCGTCAGCCGGTAGTCCAGGTCATGGCTGTGGGTGAAGATCGCGAACAGGGTGTCGGCCGGCGCGGCCTCCACCGCCTCGACCAGTTCGTCCTCGCTCAGGATGGTCGCCCGCGTGCCGCTGGCCTCCGGCCGCAGGTCCTCGCGGCTGGCCAGCCAGTCCATGTGGAAGGGCAACGGGCCGAACGCCCGCGCCACCGCCTGGCCCACGTGGCCGGCGCCGAAGATCGCCAGCCGGGGCAGGGCGGGGCGGATGGTCTCGGACACGCGTTTCACCTCCGCCAGCGGCGTGCGCGGCCCGTCCGACGCCGCGCCCTCGGCCTCGACGGCGCGAACCAGGCCGCCGTCCTCGAACCGCGCCGTCAACGCGAAGGGCGCGCTTGCCGCGGCGGCCGGCTCCAGCCAGGACAGGCTCTCGGCGTCCACCCGCTCGACCAGCAGCCGCACATGGCCGCCGCAGCACTGCCCCAGCAGCGGGCCCAATGGATAGTCCTGCAGCGCGTGGCGACGCGTGGCCTGGCCCAGCAGCCTGCGCGCCTGGTCCAGGCCCTGCCGCTCCAGCGAGCCGCCGCCGATGGTGCCGCTGAACCGGTCGGGCCAAACCAGCATCCGCGCCCCGATCTCGCGCGGCGTCGACCCCTGCGCGCCCACCACCGTCACCATGGCCAGCGCCTCGCCGCGCCGGGCGGCCGCCAGGGCTTCGTCGAGCCAGGCCACGGTCATGCGCCCCTCCTCACCCGTAGGGGGAGGGGGACCGCCCGAAGGGGGGTGGAGGGGGACGGCCCCATCTGCCGAGTTCGTGGCGAAGCCCCCTCCACCACGCTGCGCGTGGTCACCCTCCCCCAAGAGGGGAGGAGGTCGAAGGCTCCCGGCTCACGAAAGCTACCCACCGGCCCGCCTCCGCACGTCCTCGCACGCCGCCAGGATCCGCTCGGGCGTGGCCGGCGCGTCCAGGTTCGGCATGACCCGATGGCCGCCCACGCTGGCCACCGCGTCGGTCAGCGCGGAGAAGACCGAGATCGCCAGCATCAGGGGCGGTTCGCCCACGGCCTTGGACCGGTGGATGGTCTCCTCGCGGTTCTCGCCGGGCTGCCAGATGGCGACGTTGAAGGCGTCGGGCCGGTCGCCGGCGGTGGGGATCTTGTAGGTGGACGGCGCGTGGGTGTGTAAGCGCCCCTTGTCGTCGAAGACCAGCTCCTCGGTGGTCAGCCAGCCCATCCCCTGGATGAAGCCGCCCTCGATCTGGCCCAGGTCGATGGCCGGGTTCAGCGAGCGGCCGACGTCGTGGAGGATGTCCACGCGGGTCACCTTGCTCTCGCCGGTCAGGGTATCGATGACCACCTCCGAACAGGCCGCGCCATAGGCGTAGTAGTAGAACGGCCGGCCGGTGTGGGTCGTCCGGTCGTAGTGGATGTCCGGGGTCTTGTAGAATCCGGCCGCCGACAGCGAGACGCGGTCCAGATAGGCCGCGTGCACGAAGTCCCCGAAGCTCATCAGTTCGGCGCCGACACGGACGCCGTCCGTCGTGAACGCGGCCGAATATCCATATTTCTCAAGCGCCCAGGCAGACAACCTCGCCTTGATCTGCTCGCAGGCGTGAAGCGTCGCCATGCCGTTCAGGTCGCTGCCCGACGAGGCGGCGGTGGCCGAGGTGTTGGGCACCTTGTCGGTCCGCGTGGAGGTGATCCGGACGGACGAAAGCGGAACCTGGAAGGCGTCGGCGGCCACCTGGGCCACCTTGATGTTCAGCCCCTGGCCCATCTCGGTCCCGCCGTGGTTCAGGTGGATCGAGCCATCCGTGTAGACGTGCACCAGGGCGCCGGCCTGGTTCAGGTAGGTGGTCGTGAACGAGATGCCGAACTTCACCGGGGTCAGCGCGATGCCGCGCTTGAGGTGGTCGTTCTCGGTGTTCCACTTGGTCACCGCTGCGCGGCGGGCGCGGTAGTCCGAACCGGCCTCCAGCTCGGTCATGATCTCGCGGGCGACGCTGTCGGTCACCGTCTGGCCATAGGGCGTCAGATCGCCCGCGACGCCGTAGAGGTTGGCGAGGCGCACATCGAGCGGGTCCTTGCCCAGGGACAGGGCGACGGCGTCCAGCGCCCGCTCGATCGCCATCATCCCCTGTGGCCCGCCGAAGCCGCGGAAGGCGGTGTTCGACACCGTGTGGGTCCGCGCCCGGTGGCTGACGATCTCGGCCGCCTGCAGCGCATAGGCGTTGTCGGCGTGGAACATCGCCCGGTCGTTGATCGCGTGGCTCAGGTCCGCCGAGAAGCCGCAGCGCGAGGCGAATTCGAAGGCCGCGCCCGCCAGTTTGCCGTCGCTGTCGAAGCCCAGCTCCCAGTCGATCTCGAAGTCGTGCCGCTTGCCGGTCATGACCATGTCGTCGTCGCGATCGAGGCGGATCTTGGCCGGCCGGCGCGTGGCCTTGGCGGCCAGCGCGGCCATGGCGGCCCACTGCACCGACTGGGTCTCCTTGCCGCCGAACCCGCCGCCCATCCGCCGCACCTCGACCGTGACCGCGGCGTTGGCGCAACCCAGCACGCGGGCGAGGATCTCCTGCGTCTCCGTGGGGTGCTGGGTCGAGGTCCAGACGTGCAGGTCGGCGCCTTCGCCGGGGATGACCAGGGCGATCTGACCTTCCAGGTAGAAGTGCTCCTGGCCCCCCACCTGGAGATGGCCGGCCACACGCCGCGGCGCGCCCGCGATGGCGGCGCGAGCGTCGCCCAGCCTCATGGTCTGGCTGAGCTCGATGAACGAGCGCGCGGCGACCGCCGCCTCCGCGGTCAGCAGCGGCGGCAGGTCCTCGTATTCCACCACGGCCAGGGCGGCGGCGGCGCGGGCCTTGGGCAGGCTTTCGGCCGCCACGCAGAACAGCGCCTGGCCCAGGAACCTGACCTCGCCCTCGGCGAAGACCGGATCGTCCTTGGCGAAGGGGGCGATGTCGTTCCTGCCGGGGATGTCGGCCGGCGTCAGCACCGCCACCACGCCCGGCGCCGCCCGCACGGCGGCCAGGTCCAGCCGGGTCACCCTCGCATGCGCGCGCGTCGACTGGCCCACGTACAGGTGCAGCAGGCCCGGCGGTTCTGGAATGTCGTCGATATACAGCGCCTCGCCCGACACGTGCCGCGGCGCGCTGTCGTGCCCGATGGGGGCGTGCAGGACGGGATGCAGCCGGACGCCGCCGGAGTCAGCCATGAGCCTCTCCCGTCCTTCTCCCCTTGCGGGAGAAGGTGGCTCGCGAAGCGAGACGGATGAGGGGTCGCGCTCCGACATCGGCGTCTGCGCGCGCCGCAGGCGCTGCTTGTTCTAGAACCGCGGAATACGCGGAAGGACGCGGAAGGGGCCGTGCCCGCTGAGCCTTCCGCGCTATTCCGCGTATTCCGCGGTTTGAATCTTTCGGCGCTGACGCGCCACCGCGGCTGCAAGGCCGGCGCGACCCCTCATCCGTCGGCTCCGCCGACACCTTCTCCCGCAAGGGGAGAAGGGCGGGTGATACGTGGGCGGTCATGCCGACACGGCCTCCACATCCTGAAGCCGCCCCGCGCCCGTGCTCTCGCGGAACGCCCGGCGGATCAGGTTCTTCGCCGCCTCCAGGCGGTAGTCCGCCGAGGCGCGCATGTCGGTGATGGGCGTGAAGTCGTCGGCCAGCCGGGCGACCGCCGCCTCGACTGTCTCCGCCGTCCAGGGCTGGCCGGCCAGCGCCGCCTCGCACGCCGCTGCGCGTTTGGGGGTCGCCGCCATGCCGCCGAAGGCGATGCGCGCGTCGGTCACCCGGCCGCCCTCGACACCCACCGACAGGCCGAGGCAGACCGCTGAAATATCCTGGTCGAAGCGCTTGGAAAGCTTGGCGATCTTGAACACGCGGCCGGCCGCAGGCCTGCGCACGACCACCGCCTCGACGAACTCGCCCGGCGCCCGGTCCTGCTTCCCGTAGGCCAGGAAGAAGGCCTCCAGCGGCAACTCGCGCCGCGCCGATCCCTTGCGCAGGACCAGAGTCGCGCCCGCCGCGATCAGCGCCGGCGGCATGTCCCCGATCGGCGAGCCGTTGGCGAGGTTGCCGCAGACCGTGCCCAGGTTGCGCACCTGCAGCCCGCCCAGCCGCCGCAGCAGCTCGCCGAACTCGGGATGCAGCGCCGCCAGCACCGGATGGGCGTCGGCATAGCGCACGCCCGCCCCGATGCGGATCGCTTCCCCCAGATCGTCGATGACCGTCAGGTCGGCCACGTCGTTCAGCGAGACTACGGTCTTCAGCACGCGATGCTGCTTGGTCACCCACAGCCCCACGTCGGTCCCGCCCGCCAGCACGGTCGCCTCAGGATGCGCCTCCAGCACGCCCGCCAGCTCGTCGGCCGAGCGCGGCGCGAAGAACCGCCGGCCGTCGCGCTCCAGCGCCAGCATCTCGCTGGGCCGCACCTGCGCCAGCGCGGCCGCCAGCGCGCCGTCGTCCTCGGCCGCGGCGCCCATCGCCTGGCCCGCAGCCAGGATCGGGCCATAGCCCGTGCAGCGGCAGAGGTTGCCTGCCAGCGCGTCCTTCAGGCTGGCCGTGTCGGTCGGCGCGCCCGAGCGCTGTACGGCGTAGAGGCTCATCACGAACCCTGGCGTGCAGAAACCGCACTGGCTGGCGTGGGTGTCCACCATCGCTTGCTGCACCGGGTGCAGCGCCCCCTCGCGGCCCAAGCTCTCCACCGTGAACAGCGCCCGGCCGTCCAGCATCGGCGCGAACAGGATGCAGGCGTTCACCGCCCGGAACCGCACGCCGCCCTCGGCGGCCTCACCGAGCACCACGGTGCAGGCCCCGCAGTCGCCCTCGGCGCAGCCTTCCTTCGTGCCTGTCCGCCGCGCGTCGTAGCGCAGCCAGTTCAGCACCGTCAGCGTCGGGTCGGTGTCGGCGGGCAACTCGCGCACCGCCCCGTCCAGCAGGAAGCGGATCGGGCGGCCCATCTAGCTGCCCCGGTAGGTCGAATAGGCGAAGGGGCTCACCAGCAGCGGCACGTGGTAGTGCGCGCCGGCCTCGGCTACGCCGAAGTCGAGGGTCACGACCTCCAGGAACGCCGGCCGGGGCAGGGCCACGCCCATGTCGCGGAAGTACTCGCCCACGTCGAACTCCAGCCGATAGGCGCCGGGCGTCAGGGCCTCGCCGGTCAGCAGTGGCGCATCCACCCGCCCGTCCAGGTTCGTCACCGCCGAGGCCAGCACCTCGCCGCCGCGCGACAGGCGCAGGCTCACGCCCGCCGCCGGGCGGCCGTGCATGGTGTCGAGGACGTGGGTGGTCAGGCCGGCCAAGGAAGACTCCGTCAAACAGCCGCCCAGAATCCGCTCTGAGGCCTGGAATTGCAACCGTGACACAGGATTGCGACGGTAGGGCCCCGGCGAAGCCTGCTAAGCGGTCAGTCCATGCTCGACACCAGTTACCCCCGCGACCTCATCGGCTACGGCCGGGATCCGCCCCACGCCGATTGGCCCGGCGGCGCCCGCATCGCGATCCAGATGGTGCTCAACTACGAGGAGGGCGGCGAGAACTGCGTCCTCCACGGCGACCCGGCCTCCGAGGCGTTCCTCTCCGACATGATCAATCCCGCGCCGGTCCAGAACGCGCGGCACATGAGCATGGAGCAGATCTACGAGTACGGCAGCCGCGCCGGCGTCTGGCGCCTGCTGCGCCTGTTCGACCGCTACAAGACCCCAGTCACCGTCTTCGGCGTGGCCATGGCCATGGAGCGCAACCCCGACGTGGTCGAGGCCATGCTGGAGGCCGGCCACGAGATCGCCAGCCACGGCTGGCGCTGGATCAACTACCAGGACGTCTCCGAGCGGGTGGAGCGCGAGCACATGTCGCGCGCCATCGACATCCACAAGCGCCTGACCGGCCAGCGGCCGCTGGGCTGGTACACCGGCCGCACCAGCCCCAACACCCGCCGCATCGTCGCCGACGACGGCGGCTTCCTCTACGACGCCGACGACTACTCCGATGACCTGCCGTTCTGGACGGTGGTCAACCGCCGCCCGCACCTGATCGTGCCCTACACCCTGGAAGCCAACGACATGCGCTTCTCGGGCACGGGACTGAACACCGGCGAGCAGTTCTATTCCTACCTCAAGGACGCCTTCGACGTGCTCTACGAGGAGGGGCAGGACCGGCCCAAGATGCTCTCGATCGGCCTGCACTGCCGCATCGTCGGCCGGCCGGGGAAGATGGCGGGCCTGGAGCGCTTCCTCCGCTACGCCCTGGGCCACCAGGACGTCTGGTTCGCCCGCCGCGTCGAGATCGCCCAGCACTGGCGCGAACGGCATCCGTATGGGCGGTAGGGACCACACGCAGACCCTTCTCCCCTTGCGGGAGAAGGTGGCCGGCGAAGCCGGTCGGATGAGGGGTCGCGCCGGCCGTTCAGCTGCGATCGTCCGCTGGCGCGGGAAGTTTCACATGGTGTTGGCGCCGCGGAGCGAGGAGGACAGCGAAGTGCGACCCCTCATCCGTCTCGCTTCGCGAGCCACCTTCTCCCGCAAGGGGAGAAGGCTATGAGCGCGATGACCAAATCCGACTTCCTTGCCCGCTTCGCACACGTCTACGAGGCCTCGCCTTGGGTCGCGGAGGGCGTCTGGCCCGATCCGCCGGCCGACCGGGATGGCCTCGCGAAGGCCATGGCCGCCGTCGTCGACGCCGCACCGCGCGAGAAGAAGCTGGCCCTGATCCGCGCCCATCCCGAGCTCGCCAGCCGCGCGAAGATGGCCGACGCCTCGGTGCGCGAGCAGGCCGGCGTCGGCCTTGACCAATGCAGCCCTCAGGAGTTCGAGGCGTTCCAGCGCCTGAACGCCGCCTACAACGCCCGCTTCGGCTTCCCCTTCATCTTCGCGGTGAAGGGCGCTACGCGGGCCCAGATCCTGGAGGCCTTCGAGGCCCGCCTCGGCAACGACCCCGAGGCCGAGTTCGAGACCGCCATCGCCCAGATCCACCGTATCGCCGGTTTCCGACTGGCCGATCTGTTCTAGAGTTCCAAGATGTTCGATGACCTCCGCCGCCAGTTCGTGGACCTTGCCCAGCCCCGCCTGGGCTCGGAAGTGGTCTACGCCACCGACGACTTCTTTGCCGACAAGGCCCGGCTGATCTCGCCGTCCGAGCCGGTGTTCATCCCCGGCAAGTACGACGACAACGGCAAGTGGATGGACGGCTGGGAGAGCCGCAGGAAGCGCGTGCCCGGCCACGACTGGTGCGTGGTGAGGCTGGGCGTCCCCGGCATCGTCGCAGGCTTCGAGATCGACACGCGCCACTTCACGGGCAACTACCCGCCGGGCGCCGAGGTCGAGCTCTGTGTGTCTGACGAGACTGTGCCGGGCGACGACGCCGGCTGGATCAAGGTGACCCCGCGCCTGGAGCTCAAGGGCAACGACCGGGCCTGGGTCCCGGTGGAGCACGCCACGCCCGCCACCCACGTGCGCCTGCACATCTATCCGGACGGCGGCGTGGCCCGCCTGCGCGTCTGGGGCCGCGTCGATCCCGACTGGAGCAAGGTGGGCGAGGGCGAGACCATCGACCTGCTGGCCATGGCCTGGGGCGGCCGCGGGATCATCGCCAACGACGAGCACTTCGGCCGCGTGGAGAACATGACCGCCCCCGGCCGCGGCGTGGACATGGGCGACGGCTGGGAGACGCGACGGCGGCGCGAGCCGGGCCACGACTGGTCGATCCTGGAGCTCGGGACCTTCGGCCGCGTCGGCGAGGTCGTCGTCGACACCGCGCACTTCAAGGGCAACTACCCCGACCGCTGCTCGATCCAGGCCACGGCCCGCGCCCACGGCGCCCCGCACGAGATCGCCCAGCAGGCCGAGAATTGGCCCGTGCTGCTGCCCGAGGTGAAGCTGCAGGCGGACCACATCCACACGTTCCGCGACGAGTTGGCCGATCTCGGCCCCATCCGCTTCGTGCGCCTCAACATCTACCCCGACGGCGGCGTCAGCCGGCTGCGGCTGATGGGGACCGTCGCGCGGTAAGGAGCCGCATGACCCGGATCGTCTACCTGACCTTTCCGGACGGTCTCATCCGCGGCGGCGTGAAGATGCAGCTGCGCCACGTCGAGACCCTGCGCGACCTGGGCTTCGACGCGGTGCTCTGGACCAATCATGACTCCCGCTGGCCCGCGGCCCTCGAGCCCACGGTCCCCGTCGAGGTCGACGTACCGCTGACGCCGAATGACCTCGTGGTGGCGCCCGAGGACGCCCTGCATGCCGTGGCCCGCCTGCGCGAGGCCGGCAGGCGCACGGTGCTCTTCTGCCAGGGCTCGCTGGTCTTCGGCGCCCACACCCTGCCGGCGCTGGACGCATTCCCGGCCGACCGGTTTCCGCCGATCATCTCGGTGGGCCGCCAGCTCTCGGCCCTCATCCGGCGCTGCTGTCCGCAGGCGGCGGTCGAGTTCGTGCCATGCTTCGCCGACGAGCGGGTCTTCCATCCCCGCGGTCCCCGCGCGGCGGCCATCGCCTGCATCCCACGCAAGCGCCCCATGGAGGCCGAGTTCCTGCGGCGGACGTTCCGCAAGCTGCACCCGGCGCATGCCGCCCGGCCCTGGCGCTTCATCCAGGACGCCAGCGAGCTCCAGGTCGCCGAGACGCTGGCCGCCTGCGACCTGTTCGTCAGCCTGAGCCGACTGGAGGCGGTGGGCCTCACGCCGTTGGAGGCCATGGCCTCGGGCGCGCTCTGCGTGGGCTTCACGGGCGTCGGCGGCCGCGACTTCGCCACGCCCGACAACGGCTTCTGGGTCGACGAGGACGACTGCCTGGCCGCCGTCGACGCCCTGGCCCAGGCGGCCGACCTCCTGCGCACCGGCGGCCCGGCGCTCCAGCGCTACCTGGACGCCGGCCGCCAGACCGCCTCCGAATGGTCCTACGCGACGTTCCGCACGGCGCTCGAGGAGACCTGGATGCGCCTCGCGCCGGAAGCCCGCCTCAAGGTTGGGCCCCTGGACGGGTGAGGCGATCCTTCTCCCCTTGCGGGAGAAGGCGGCCTGCGCAGCAGGTCGGATGAGGGGTCGCGCTCCGCCGTCCGGCTCACCGCGCGCCGCAGGCGCTGTCTTTCACCGCCAAGACGCCAAGAACGCCAAGGACTCGAAGCTTCCGCGGCCTCTTGGCGAACTTGGCGCCTTGGCGGTGATCTTTCCGGCGCTGGCGCGCCATCGGGGCTGAAAGGCCTGCACAACCCCTCATCCGTCACCCTGCAGGCGACACCTTCTCCCGCAAGGGGAGAAGGCGCTCTACGCCGCCTGGGCCACCGGCGCCACGTGGGCTTCGGCCGCGGCGCGGATCGCCTCGGGGAAGGGGACCGCCCGGCGCAGGCGCATGTCGGTGTGCACCCCGGTGATCGCGCAGGTGGCGCAGACCTCTCCAGTCTCGACGTTGTGCATCGAGTGGACGAAGCGGACGACCCGCTCGCGCACCTCGATCAGCTCGGTGCGCACCTCGACGCTGTCGCCGGCCAGCACCTCCTTCTTGAAGGTGGTGTTCTGCTGCACCGCCGCCATGCCGCGCTCGGTGTCGCGCAGGTAGGTGGGCGTGATCCCGAGCTGCAATAGAAGGTTCCAGGACGCCTCGTCGAACTTCCCGGCGAACCACATGTTGTTCATGTGGCCGATGTGGTCGCAGTGCCAGGGGTACACGGTGCCCCGGTAGGTCAGCAGCGGTTGCATTCTCAGATCCTCTTTTCGTTTCGGCGCCGCCCCCCGGAGGCGCCCCTCGTCGTTCTCCCAATTGATACGGTTCCGTATCGAACCTGGATGCGAAAATCAATACGCTACCGTATCAAGGGTCCATGAGCGCTTCGGATGGATCGCAGGACTGGGTGGAGGCGGGCTTCGACGCCCTGGCCGAGGGCGGCGTCGACCGCGTGCGGGTCGAGGTGCTGGCTCAGATGCTGGGCGTCACCAAGGGCGGCTTCTACCGCCGCTTCCGCGACCGCCCCGCGCTCCTGGCCGCGATGCTGGACACCTGGGCCGAGGGCCGGATCGCCGCCATCCGCCAGCAGACGGCCCTCGACGGCGAGACCCCGCACGAGCGCCTGCGCCTCCTGATCCGGCTGTTCTCCGAGCGCCCGAACGCCCGCGGCCTCTCCATCGAGCTGGCCGTGCGCCAGTGGGCCCGCAGCGACGCCCAGGCGGCGGCGGCCGTCACCCGCGTCGACGCCATCCGCCTGGAGCGCGTCACCGACCTCTACGCCCGGCTCGGCTATCCGCCCGCCCGCGCCAAGGCCCGCGGCCTGATCATCTACGCCTACATCTTCGGCCAGGGCCTCCTGCTGCCCGAAGCCTCCGATGCCGACCGCGAAGCCCTGGCCCGCGCCTGCATGGACGAACTGATCCCGGTCGAGGGGTAGACGGGAAGGTCGGTGTGTCGATCGCCGCGGCGCGCAAGCGCCGCAATATCAACCACGAACCACACGAACCACACGAACGGACCAAGCTGTCCGAGCCCGCGCCGCCGCCATGTTCGTGTGGTTCGTGGTCAAACAATACGGCGCCTGCGGCGCGCACTGAGTTGAAGGCCGCCTTCTAAGCCGCGCGCGCGGTCGGCAGGCCGCCGGCCTTGGCGATGAAGGCGATGACCTCGTCGAGGCCCGAAAGGCGCGTCAGGTCGGTGAAGACGTAGGGTCGCTCGCCCCGTTGCGTGCGCGCGTCGCGGTCCATTACCGCCAGGTCGGCGCCCACATGCGGCGCGAGGTCGGTCTTGTTGATGATCAGCAGGTCCGAGCGCGTGATCGCCGGCCCGCCCTTGCGCGGGATCTTCTCGCCCTGGCAGACGCTGACCACATACAGCGTCAGGTCCGCGAGGTCGGGGCTGAAGGTGGCCGCCAGGTTGTCGCCGCCGCTCTCGATGAAGATCACGTCCAGGTCCGGAAAACGGCGATTTAGATCTGCGATGGCCGCCAGGTTCAGCGAGGCGTCCTCGCGGATCGCCGTGTGCGGGCAGCCGCCGGTCTCCACGCCCACGATCCGCGCTTCCGGCAGCGCCTGCAGGCGGCCCAGGATCAGGGCGTCCTCCTGGGTGTAGATGTCGTTGGTCACCACGGCGATCGACCAGCGGTCGCGCATGGCCTTGCACAGCTTCTCGGTCAGCGTGGTCTTGCCCGAGCCGACCGGGCCGCCGATGCCGACGCGCAGGGGGCCGTGTCCGCTCATGAGCCGAACAGCCTTCCGTCCAGGGTCTCGTGCCGCATTGCGGCGATGTCCGAGACCAGGCTCGCCGAGCCCAGGTCGTCCAGGGTCGAGGCCGCCGCCCGCGCCGCGGTGCGCAGGATCACCGGCTCCAGCGCCGCGATCACCTGCAGGGCGTCCGACTGCCCCAGCGGCACGGCGCGCACGGCCACGCTGACCAGGTTCGCGGCGAAAGCGTGCAGCCAGGCGGTCAGCGCCGGCTCCAGCGGCAGGCAGGCCGCCCCGGCCGCCGCGCCCAGCGCCACGGGGTAGGGGGCCCGGATGATCGGCGGCGGGTTCCACGCCGCCACGGCGGTCAGGAACGCCTCGCCCTGCGCCATGGTCTCCCGGTGGCGTTCCAGCGACGGCGCCAGCGCCTCGCCCAGCTCGGCCACCGCGTCCAGCGCCACGTGGTCCTCGGCCGTCACCGCCGTCCAGGCCGCCTTGACCAGCACCGCGTCGGTCCAGGCCGAGCCGTGCTCCAGCAGGGGCGCGATCCAGCCGGTCAGCGAACGCACGTCGGTCACCGCGCCGTCGCGGATCGCCGTCTCCAGCCCGTGCGAGAACCCGAACGAGCCCACCGGGAAGGCCGGCGACAGCCAGGTCAGCAGCCGCAGCAGGCGCGCTTCAGTGGGCATGATCATGCGCCCCGTGGTCATGGTAGGCGCCGCCCTCGGGGTCGAAGGCCGCGATCACCTCGCGCACGTGCGCGCCCTGGTGCTCCAGCATGTGGGCGATCACGTGGTCGCGGCGGATCAGGATGCGGTCGGCGAACACCTGGGCCGTCAGGTGCCGGTTGCCGATGTGCCAGGCCAGGCGGATCAGGTCGGCGGTGGAGTGGGCGGTGATCTCCAGCAGCGGCTCGGGCTTGGCCACCACGGCCACCACGCCGCCGCCCGGAAGCTGCAGCCCGTCGCCGTCCTTCAGGTGCGTCGCCTCGGCGAGGTCCAGCAGGTACTCGGCCCCCGACGCGCCGGTCAGCACGATGCGGCGGCGATGCCGGCCGTCGTAGTCCAGCGTCACCTGGTCGGCCGGATCGCCGGCCCAGGCCCCGGCGGGCAGGATGTCGGTGATGGTCGTCATCGTGGTTCCCACACACAAAGCTCGTCATGGCCCGGCTTGTCCGGGCCACCCATGATCTCCGAGGTGGCAAGTCTGACCCGACGATCCCGTGCGCAACCGGTGAGGCCCGCGATCATGGGTGGCCCGGACGAGCCGGGCCATGACGTTCCAAGGTTTGGGATCAGGTACCTCAAAACAGGAAATACCTCTGGGCCATGGGCAGCACTTCGGCGGGCTCGCAGGTGAGCAGTTCGCCGTCGGCGCGCACCTCGTAGGTCTCGGGATCGACCTCGATCCGCGGTGTGGCGCTGTTGTGGATCATCGAGGCCTTGGAGAGCCCGCCGCGCACGTTCTCAACGGCGAGCATCTCCTTCATCAGGCCCAGCTTCGCGGGCAGGCCGCGCTCGATCGCCAGCTTCGACGTGAACACCACCGACGAGCGCGTCAGGCTGCGCCCGAACGCCCCGAACATCGGGCGGTAGTGCACCGGCTGCGGAGTCGGGATCGAGGCGTTGGGGTCGCCCATCGGCGCGGCGGCGATGCTCCCGCCCAGCAGCACCAGGTCGGGCTTCACGCCGAAGAAGGCCGGACTCCACAGCACCAGGTCGGCGCGCTTGCCCGGTTCCACCGAGCCGATGTGAGCGCTCATGCCGTGGGCGATGGCCGGGTTGATGGTGACCTTGGCGATGTAGCGCTTGACCCGGTTGTTGTCGGCCGCTCCGTCGCCGGGCAGGGCGCCGCGCTGCTTCTTCATCTTGTCGGCGGTCTGCCAGGTGCGGATCAGCACCTCGCCCACGCGCCCCATCGCCTGGCTGTCGGACGAGATGATCGAGAGCGCGCCCAGGTCGTGCAGGATGTCCTCGGCGGCGATGGTCTCCTTGCGGATCCGGCTCTCGGCGAAGGCGATGTCCTCGGGGATCGACGGGTCGAGGTGGTGGCAGACCATCAGCATGTCGAGATGCTCGGCCAGGGTGTTCTTCGTGTAGGGCCGCGTCGGGTTGGTCGACGAGGGGATCACGTTCGGCAGGCCCGCCACCTTCAGGATGTCGGGCGCGTGCCCGCCGCCGGCGCCCTCGGTGTGGAAGGCGTGGATCGTGCGCCCTTTGAAGGCCTTGATGGTGTCCTCGACGAAGCCGCTCTCGTTCAGGGTGTCGGTGTGGATCATCGCCTGGACGTCCAGGTCGTCGCAGACCGACAGGCAGCAGTCGATGGCCGCCGGCGTCGTGCCCCAGTCTTCGTGCAGCTTCAGCGCGCAGGCCCCGGCGGCGATCTGCTCGACCAGCGCCTCGGGCAGGCTGGCGTTGCCCTTGCCCGAGAAGGCCAGGTTCATCGGAAACGCCTCGGCCGCCTCGATCATCCGCTGCAGGTGCCAGGCGCCCGGCGTGCAGGTGGTGGCGTTGGTGCCGGTGGCCGGCCCGGTCCCGCCGCCCAGCATGGTGGTGACGCCGCTCATCAGCGCCTCCTCGATCTGCTGGGGGCAGATGAAGTGGATGTGGGCGTCCATGGCCCCGGCGGTCAGGATCTTGCCTTCGCCCGCGATCACCTCGGTGGCCGGGCCGATCACGATGTCGACGCCCGGCTGCACGTCGGGATTGCCCGCCTTGCCGATCGCCAGAATCCGTCCATCGCGCAGGCCGACGTCGGCCTTCACGATCCCCCAGTGGTCGACGATCAGGGCGTTGGTGATGACGGTGTCGGCCGTGCCCGAGGCCCGCGTCGCCTGGCCCTGGCCCATGCCGTCGCGGATCACCTTGCCGCCGCCGAACTTCACCTCCTCGCCGTAGGTCGTGAGGTCCTTCTCCACCTCGACGAACAGCTCGGTGTCGGCCAGCCGCACGCGGTCCCCGACCGTGGGGCCGAACATGTCGGCGTAAGCGGCGCGGCTGATCCTGGCGGCCATCAGAGCTTGCCCATCACGTCCTGGCGGAAGCCGTAGACCGTCCGCGCGCCGCCGAACGGCACGAGGGCGACCTCGCGTTCCTGGCCGGGCTCGAAACGCACGGCGGTCCCGGCGGCGATGTCCAGACGCTGGCCCCGGGCCGCCGCCCGGTCGAACCGCAGCGCCGGGTTGGTCTCGAAGAAGTGGTAGTGGCTGCCCACCTGGATCGGCCGGTCGCCGGTGTTGGCCACGCGCAGCGTCGTCACCGGCCGCCCGGCGTTCAGCTCGATTTCGCCGTCGGCGGGAATGACTTCGCCGGGGATCACTTGCTCGCCTTCGCCCGGCGCCAGCTCCAGCCGGCGATGACCGCCAGCACCACCAGCGCGGCGAACGCGATCTGATGGTCCGGCTCGCTCGCCAGGTGCCGCAGCGCCTGCATCAGCTGCATCTGCTCGTGATGGCCCTCGTGCGCCGAGGCGGGTAGGGCGGCCACGACGGTGGCGGTAAGGCCCGCCACGGCCGGGATGATCTTGTTCCACGTCTTGCGTTGCATGGCGGCGTCTCCTCAGCGGATCGGATGGTGGACGGTCACCAGCTTGGTGCCGTCGGGAAAGGTGGCCTCGACCTGGACGTCGTGGATCATCTCGGCGATCCCCTCCATGACCTGGGCGCGGGTGATCACATGGGCGCCGGCCTCCATCAGCTCGGCGACCGGGCGGCCGTCGCGGGCGCCCTCGACCACGAAGTCGGTGATCAGGGCCACGGCCTCTGGGTGGTTCAGCTTCACCCCACGCGCCAGCCGCTTGCGCGCCACCTCGGCGGCCATGGCGACCAGCAGCTTGTCCTTCTCGCGGGGCGTCAGGTTCATTCAGGTCCTCCAGACCCGGGGCAAGGGCTGGCCGTCGCGCAGCGCCTCCAGCGCCGGCAGCAGCGCCTTGCGCAGGGAAAAGCCGTCGGGCGCGACCACCCGGGCGAACAGCTTGCCGCCGAACGCGCTGGCTCCGCCGTTCGGCCCCAGCGCCGCGCGCAGCGGGGCCACGAACCGCCCCGCCTCGTCGTCCATCAGGAGGATCGAGGCGAACGCCCGCGCCCCGGCCAGCACCGGCGCGGCCGCCCCTGTCTCGGCGATGGCGTCGTCCAGGCGCAGGTCGTCGGCGAACGCCAGCCGCCCCTCGCGCCGCACCCGCCAGCGGTCGCTGAGCAAGCCGTGGCGCACCGTCTCGTCCATGGCCGTGCGGCCCAGCACCACCGCCTCCACCGCCAGCAGCCGCGCGCCGGGCGCTAGGTCGGCCTCCAGCCGCCGCGAGAGCGCCCCGCCGTCGAACAGGATCGTCTCCTGCGGCAGCCAGTCCAGCCGCGCGCCTTCGCCCAGGTTGAGGAATGTCCGCACCTCGGCCGCGCCGTCGCGGGCGCGGTAGACCTTCTCGCAGGCCTGGGTGGTCAGGGTCAGCGCCGCGCCGTCACCCGCCTCGGCCCGCCACTCCATGCGGTCGCCGCCGGTCAGGCCGCCCGATGAATTGATCAGCACCGCTTCCAAGTCGCGGCCGCGGGGCAGGCGGATCTTGCCGCACCCGTCCTGGTAGAGTTGGGACAACCGGCTGCAGCCGCCCTCGGCCTCGACCACGATCCGCCCAGCCCCTCGGGCGCGCTGCAGCGTCGGCAGTTCCGGCAGAGAGGCAGGCCCCTGGATCACCCGGTTCACCCTCGCGGGGTTCGCTAGACTGTCCAGACAACCGTGCCGAGCAGCGTTCCGTCAATCGCCGGCGCCCGCTTTTTGAGCACGCGGCCTATCGACCGGGCGGCGTCCCGCCGGTGTGGGCGTAGGTCTTGTTGGTGATCCGCCAGTGGCCGCCGATCCGGGCGACCGAGAAGTAGTCGACGAAGTCGCAGCCCATGTAGTCGGTCTCGACCAGCACCGCGACGCCGGCGTCGCCCACGAGGTCGATCGTGCGGATGTCGGCCTGGTAGTTCGGCCCCGCCATGCCCGGCTGCCGCTCCACCATCGCGAAGAAGTCGGTGATCGGGATGTAGGTCTCCACCGGCCCGATGTGGCCCATCATCCGCGCGTCGGGATGGAAGGCCTCCTTCAGCTTGGCGACGTCGCCGTTCGAGCCCTCCACATAGAGCTGGATCACGGCGCGGACCTCTTCCAGGTCCTTCAGATGGCTTTGCATGGCGTCCCTCGTTCGTGGGGGCAAAGGGCGGCCAAGCGGGGCCGCCGGTCAATCCGCGTATCCGCCGATCCGGTCTGCGTCGGCTCCCTGCGTCCGGCCTTCCGAAACGTCGAAATCAGAGATTCTTGCCAAGTCGGCGAACTGGGATCAGTCTCTCCGCTCAAAGGCCCTGCGCCGGCGAAACCGGCGACAGGGCCTTTTCGACTCTGGAGGTTCGTTCGCACATGTCCGGCAACAGGACATCGCATATCCGTCTCACGTCCCACCCTGGCGCGGGTGCGGCCAGCCGTTTCCCGATCGTCTGGGACGCGCCCACCGCCCGCGAACGCGGCCCGGTGGTCGCCACCGCCAACGCCGGGACCGACCGCAACGCCATTGGCGCCCATGGCGGCGCCTATTCCGTCTACCGCGCCCTGGCCGTCGCCTCGGGGGCCATGGACCCGATGGTCCGGCCCGAGCTGGTCAACACCCATCCGGTCGTCCCCATCGGCCCGCACCCGCAGTGGAGCGAGGCCGGCAAGATCGTCTCGCTCGACCCTTGGGGCGCGCGCATCGCCGAGGACTTCGCCCCCGAGATCGCCGAGGGTGTCGACATCCGCCCCACCATCGCGGTGACCAAGGCGCGCATCGACCTGCCGGAGATCCACGAGGCGATCCGCGCGGGCCGCCTGAAGCCGGACGGCCAGGTGCTGCACGACAACGGCGACGTCGCCGTGACCAAGGCCGCCATCGATCCGGTCTGGCATCTCCCGGGCATCGCCGAGCGCTTCGGCGTCGACGAGCAGACCCTGCGCCGCACGCTCTTCGAACAGACCGGCGGCATGTATCCCGAGCTGGTCACCCGGCCCGACATGAGCGTCTTCCTGCCCCCCATCGGCGGCATCACGCTCTACATCTTCGGCGACCCCGCGGGCCTCGGCGACACGCGCGTGCCGCTCACCTGCCGCGTCCACGACGAGTGCAACGGCTCCGACGTGTTCGGCTCCGACATCTGCACCTGCCGCCCCTACCTGACCCACGGGATCGAGGAGGCGACCCGCCAGGCCCAGGCCGGCGGCACGGGCCTCATCGTCTACAACCGCAAGGAAGGCCGGGCGCTGGGCGAGGTGACCAAGTTCCTCGTCTACAACGCCCGCAAGCGCCAGCCGGGCGGCGACCAGGCCGCCACCTACTTCGAACGCACCGAATGCGTGGCCGGCGTCCAGGACGCCCGCTTCCAGCAGCTGATGCCCGACATCATCCACTGGCTGGGCATCCGGCGGATCGACCGCTTCGTCTCCATGTCCAACATGAAGTACGACGCCCTGGTCGCCGGCGGCATCGAGATCGGCGAGCGGGTGCCCATCCCGGCCGACCTGATCCCGCCCGACGCGAGCGTGGAGATGGAGGCCAAGAAGGCCGCCGGCTACTTCACGCCCGAAGGCGCGCCGTCACAGGAAGACCTCAAGAAGACCGTCGGCCGCGACCTGAAGGAATTCTGATCCGTGCGCCGAGACATTGGTCGCCTTCTCCCCTTGCGGGAGAAGGTGGCCTGCGAAGCAGGTCGGATGAGGGGGTTCTCCGGCGTTTCAGCTCCGGCAAAGGCTCCCACCGCCGTGCGACCCCTCATCCGTCAGCCTCCGGCTGACACCTTCTCCCGCGAGGGGAGAAGGCAACGGTTCGAATGCTTGTGACCACCTCCGACGAAAAGACCGCTCGCTCGCTGCTCACGGCCGCCGCCGTCCGCGACCGCGCGCACGAGATGCTGGCCCTGGCCGAGGCGGGCGGCCTGGCGGAATGGCGCCTCGATCTCGGCCGGCTCGACGCCGCGGCCGACCTCACCGCCGAGACGGTGCGGCTGAACTATCCGGACCTGGACGTCCCGTTCCACGCCCGCTGGCGGCACTTCACCGCGAACGGCCGCGACCTCTGGGCCGAGCTGGACAAGCCTTCCGATCCCGCCGCCCTCGGCCGCGCCGCGTTCGACCTGGTGATCCCGTCCGTCCTGCTGGACGCGGGCGCCGGCCCCGCCTGGCGCTACAACGACGCCGCCACTGGCGCGGTGCTCGGCCGCTCCGAAGGGCTGGGCGTCGCCTCCCTGCGCTTCTTCCAGTCGGGCGCGATGTCCGCCGACCCCGCCGACCCGCTGCGCGCCGACGCCCTGCAGAAGGTCGACGCGGCCACGATCGGCCAGGCCTTCCAGGTCACCGCCGACAACCCGCTGGTGGGCCTCGAGGGCCGCGCCGCCCTGCTGCGCCGCCTGGGCGACGCCGTGGGCCGGCCCGGCGCGCTCTTCGACATCATGGCCAAGCACGCCGAGGGCGGCCGGCTGCCCGCGCCAACGATCCTCGGCGTCCTGCTGGAGGCGCTGGGCCCCATCTGGCCCGGCCGCCTCAGCCTGGGCGGCGTCCCCCTCGGCGACTGCTGGAAGCACCCGGCCGTGGACGGTTACGTGCCCCTGCACAAGCTCTCCCAGTGGATGAGCTACTCGCTGATCGAACCGCTGGAGGCCTCGGGCATCGAGGTGACTGACATCGACGGCCTCACCGGCCTCGCCGAATACCGTAACGGCGGCCTCTTCGTGGACGCCGGCGTCCTGGTCCTCAAGGACCCGGAGGACGCGGGCAGGGGGCATGCCGTCGACAGCCCGCTGGTCGTCGGCTGGCGCTCGCTCACCGTGGCCCTGCTCGACAGGCTGGCGCCCATGGTCCGCGAGCGCCTGGGCGTCACCGCCGAGGCCTTCCCGCTGGCCCGTGTGCTGGAGGGCGGCTCCTGGGCCGCCGGCCGCCGCATCGCCCGCGAGAAGCGCGCCGACGGCGGCCCGCCGATCTCCGTCATCAGCGACGGCACCGTTTTCTGAGAGGGGTAGGGGAATGAAGGGCGTCACGGTCGTCGACCACCCGCTGGTGCAGCACAAGCTCACGCTGATGCGGAAGAAGGACACCTCCACCAAGAGCTTCCGCCAGCTCCTCAAGGAGATCGGCGGCCTGCTCTGCTACGAGGTCACCCGCGACCTGCCGATGGAGACGGTCGAGATCGACACCCCGCTGCAGCCGATGAACGCCCAGCAGCTGGCCGGCAAGAAGCTGGTGTTCGCGCCCATCCTGCGCTCGGGCATGGGCATGCTGGACGGGATGCTCGACCTGGTGCCGGCCGCCCGCGTCGCCCACGTCGGCCTTTACCGCGACCCGCAGACGCTCAATTGCGTCGAGTACTACTTCAAGGCGCCGGTCGACATCGCCGATCGGACGGTGATCGTCATCGACCCGATGCTGGCCACCGGCAACACCGCCATCGCCGCCGTCGACCGGCTGCAGGAGGCGGGCGCCAAGGACATTCGCATGGCCTGCCTGCTGGCCTCGCCCGAGGGCGTTTCGAAGTTCCACGGCCACCATCCCGGCGTGCGCGTCTGGACCGCCGCGGTCGACGAAAGACTCAATGATCACGGCTACATCCTGCCCGGGCTCGGCGACGCCGGGGACCGGATGTACGGCACGAAATGACGCACCCCCTCTGACCGTTTTCGCGGCGGTCAGCGCCTAGGCAGTCGGCAATTGTGACAGTCCCCAGCCGACCTGTCGCGTCACACCGTTTTGAATTCGCTGTCGCATACCGTTGGTAATTGAATTGTCCGGTTGGGCTGCGGTTCGCCGCAGTCGGGGCTTTGGGGAAATTCAATGAGTCTGAAGAGACTGGCCGCAGGTGCGGCCCTGACGGTGCTGGCTGCGGCCGCGACGAGCGCGGCCCATGCGCAGGAGACGACCTCCGCGGTCCACGGCGTGGTGACGGCGGGCGGGGAGCCCGTCGCCAACGCCTCGGTGACGCTGGTCCACAAACCGTCCGGGACGCGCGCGGTCACGTCGACGGAGGCCACGGGCACCTTCGACCTGCGCGGCCTGCGCGTCGGCGGCCCCTACACCGTCACCATCACCGCGGCCGGCCAGCCGCAGAAGGTGGTCAACAACGTCTTCCTGCAGGTCTCCAAGACCTCCGACCTCGATATCGACCTCGCCGAGGTCGAGGAACTCGTGGTCACCGGCACGCTGCGCGCGCAGGACCAGGGCCCGTCCACCACGCTCACCTCCCAGGAGATCGCGACCGTCGTCTCGGTCAGCCGCGACCCGCGCGACCTGGCCCGCCGCGACATCCTGGTGTCCCAGGACCTGTCGGGCGCCCGTTCCGGCACCAACTCGGGCGGCGTTTCGATCGCCGGCTCCAACCCCCGCTTCAACCGCATCGCCGTCGACGGCGTGTCGGCGCAGGACAACTTTGGCCTGGCCCAGGGCGGCCTCACCACGGCCCGCGGCCCGGTCACGCTGGACGCCATCGAGCAGTTCGCCGTGGCCGCCGTGCCCACCGACGTGGAGAACGGCGACTTCGTCGGCGGCGCGCTGAACATCGTGCTGAAGTCGGGCACGAACAATTTCCACGGCGCGGCGTTCGTAAACTACCTGAACGAGGGCCTGGTCGGCACCCACATCAGCGGGCTGAAGGTCAAGCAGATCGTCAGCCAGGACAACTACGGCGGCTTCCTCTCGGGCCCGATCTGGCGCGACAAGCTGTTCTTCGCCGTCAGCTACGAGACCTACAAGACGCTGGACCAGACGCTGTTCGGGGCGCCCGGCTCGGGCGCGCCCAACACCTTCGCCAACGGCCTGACCCAGGCCACCATCGACAGCGTCATCAACACCTTCAACAACGGCTACGCCAGCGACCGCGACCTGGGCTCCATCGCCACCTTCAAGCCGGTCACCGACAAGAAGTACTCGGCCAAGCTCGACTGGAACATCAGCGACAAGCACCGGGCCAGCGTCACCTACCGCTTCGCCAAGTCGACCGCGATCCAGCGCACCGACATCGGCGCCACGACCGCCGCGCTCGACTCGCACTGGTACCAGCAGCTCAACAAGGACACGGCCGTCACGGGCGAGCTGCACTCGAACTGGACCGACCGCCTGTCGACCACGTTCAAGGCGACCTATCGCGACTACCGCAACGGCCAGAACCCGCCGGGCGGCCAGAACTTCGCCGACATCCAGGTCTGCACCGCGCCCACCTCGGACGCGACGCTCACCAGCTGCGCCGCCGGCTTCTCGTCGGTGCGCTTCGGCCCCGACCAGTTCCGCCACGCCAACGCGCTGGACGAGCAGGAACTGCGCCTCCAGGGCCTGGTCGAATATTCCTACAACAACCACCGCTTCAAGTTCGGGGTCCAGGCGCGCAAGGTCGACGTGTTCGACGTCTTCGTGCCCCAGTCGGACGGCCTCTACTACTTCGACAGCCTGGCCGACTTCGCCGCGGGCCGCGCCGGCAGCCTGACCTACCAGAACGCCATCACCGGCAACCCGAACGACGCGGCCTTCGACAGCACCTACTGGACCTACTCCGCCTATGTGCAGGACACGATCCAGATCACCGACACCCTGACCACCAGCGTCGGTTTCCGGGTCGAGACCTACGACCAGCCCGACCGCCCGACGCTCAATCCGAACTTCGTGGCGCGGAACGGCTACGCCAACACCAAGACCATCGACGGCGAGGTCGTGGTCATGCCGCGCCTGTCGGCCGAGTGGGAGCCGACCTCCGACATCAAGCTCAGCGCCGGCGGCGGCCTGTTCGCCGGCGGTACGCCCGACGTGCTCACCGGCACGCCGTTCTACAACAACGGCTACGAGACCAGCTCGGTCACCTTCCAGCGCACGGCGACAGGGACGTTCGTCGAGACCACCAACACCGGCGGCTTCACCCAGGCCATCGGCGCGGCCGCGCTCAACGGCCTCAACACCAACCCGACCTTCGGCTACGCCCAGCCCACCCTGGTCACCCAGTTCCAGCAGGGCACCGTGCCCGGCGCCACCGGCGTGCCGACGACCAGCCCGGTCTTCGCGCTCTCGCCCGGCTTCCAGATGCCCGGCGCCTACAAGGTCTTCCTGTCCGGCACGTGGCGCTTGCCCGACATGTGGGGCGGCCTGACCAGCGGCATGCAGATCCAGGCCGACTTCGTCACGTCGCGCCAGAACAACGAGATCACCTACTACGACAGCCGCGCCAAGCCGCTGATCATCAACGGCGTGCAGCAGTTCCTGCCGGACGGCCGCACGCGCTACGACGGCCTGGCCGCGACCACGCCCGGCAAGAGCTCGACGAACCTCGGCGCGAACCAGGACATCATCGTCACCAACAAGGACAAGGGCTCGTCCTGGACCGCGGCGGTGGCGGTCTCCAAGACCTTCGACTGGGGCCTGGACGTCTCGTTCGGCTACGCCCGCCAGAACCAGGACGACCTGGGCCCGGGTCTGTTCTTCGGCACCACGGCCGGCTCGCTCTACAACACCGTCCCGGCCCTCATGGACCCCAACGGCGACTACAACGGCCGCTCGGTCTACGAGATCAAGAACCGCTACAAGATGGAGGTGGGCTTCGCGCGGAAGTTCTTCGGCGACAACGAGACCCGCATTACGCTCTTCGGCGAGCATCAGGAGGGCCGGCCGTTCGGCTTCTTCATGCAGGACCGCCAGTCGGGCCGCAGCCAGGTGTTCGGGGTGACCAAGACGGCCCAGGCGCTCTACGTGCCTGACTTCTCGGCCGGCCCGGTGGCGGGCAACCCGCTGCGCTACGGCATCGTGACCTTCGCGACCGCCAACGACCTGAACCTGTTCCGCAGCTACGTGGACGCCTTCAACATCCCGACCGGGCTGGTGAAGAAGTACACCAACACCAACGCCCCGATTAACCGGGTCGACCTGCAGTTCAGCCAGGAACTCCCGACCCTGATCGAGGGCCACAAGCTCAAGGCGGTGGTGGACATCCGCAACTTCCTGAACCTGATCAACAAGGATTGGGGCCTGGTCGGCGAGTACAACGACGTCAACACCCTGGCCCGGGTCGACTGCGCCGACGCCACCGGCGCGGCGGTGCCGACCAACAGCCCGGTCTGCGTGGGCTATCGCTACAGCCAGGTGCCGACCAGCGTGACCAAGACGCGGAACACCGCGCTGTCGCTCTGGTACGCCCAGATCAGCCTCCGCTACCAGTTCTAGGAAAGGGCCTTGCTGCGGATTCAGGCGCCCGGGGTCGAGCATGCTTCGATCCTGGGCGTCCCGCGGCAAACCTCCCTCGCGACACCGGTGTCCGCTGTCCCAAGGTGACCCCCCGCCCCAAAGTGGACTTGCCCTCTCGGGGCGTTCTCCTTCCTCGAACTTCAGGGCCGCGCCAGAAGCGCGGCCCTTTTTCGTGGGCCGTCTCAGCCGAACGCCGCGCCGAAAACCTGGCCAAGGCCCCGCCCAACCCCCAAGCCCGTCATGGCCGGCCTTGACCCGGCCATCCATTCCAGAGCGCCCGCCCGGTCCGCACCTCATCCGGCGAGGCCGGCTGGATGGCCCGGTCGAGCCCGGCCATGACGAACGGGGAGTGGAGAGGACGCGAAGCGCAAGAAAAACACCAAGACCACGAAGTCCACGAAGACCACCGAGGGCTCCCAGACCGGACGGCTTCCCTTAGCGTCCTTGGCGCGCTTGGCGGTCCTCTTCCCCTTCTTCGTGGTCTTCGCGCCCTTCGTGGTCTTGGTGTCGAAATTTCTTCCCGCGGCAGGCGCCATGAACGTCCGCTTCTGACGCAACAGCATGGTCCACTGCCGGTCATGTCCGATGCGACGCCCAGCCCTACGTCCGACGAGGCGACGCTGGCGCGGCTGGCCGAGTTCGACCTCGCCGCCGTGGA
>Ga0065165_1001461_pt1 | contig 25504 bp, 21 predicted proteins | sample AraplaMF_Cvi_mMF_FD_63813 | JGI IMG/M metagenome (GOLD analysis project Ga0065165, IMG submission 63813) | Arabidopsis root microbial communities from the University of North Carolina, USA - plate scrape MF_Cvi_mMF (version 2) (version 3) | ecosystem: Host-associated > Plants > Roots >... | reverse complement strand
AGCGCCGCAATGAATTTCGACATCAATCGAGCCTTCCGAATCCGGAGTCGGTCTTGCCGGAGGCGCCGCGCAGCGTGCGCTCCTGCTGGATCATGTGTTCGGCGAACGCCGCCAGGTCGGCATGCACCTGCAGGCCGGGCACCTTCTCATGCAACTGCGCGAGCTGCACGTCGTCGAGCGCCGCGCTCTTGCCGGTGCGCACCAGGTGCGGCGGGCAGCCGGCCGCGACCGCCGCCTCCAGGTCGCGCAGCGAATCGCCGACCACCGGCACGTTCTTCAGGTCGACGCCGAAGCGCTCGCCGATCTGCAGGTACAGGCCGGGCAGCGGCTTGCGGCAATCGCACTGATCCTCGGGCGTGTGCGGGCAGAAGAACACCGCACTGACGCGCCCGCCGACGCGCGCGAGCTGCACGTTCATCTTCGCGTGCATCAGGTTCAGCGTGGCCATGTCGAACAGCCCGCGGCCGAGGCCCGACTGGTTGGTCGCGACCACCGTCTGCCAGCCGGCATGGTTGAGCCGCGCGATCGCCTCGAGCGTGCCCGGCATCGGCACCCATTCGTCGACCGTCTTGACGAAGTCGTCGCGGTCTTCGTTGATGGTGCCGTCGCGGTCGAGGATGATCAGGTTCATGGCGTCGGACCTCGGGAGGCGTGCTTCGCGGGGCATGGCTCAGGAGGCGAGGCGGGAGAGGTCGGCGACGCGGTTCATGGCCGCATGCAGCGTTGCCAGCAACCCCAGGCGGTTGACCCGCACCTTCGGATCATCCGCGTTGACCATCACCTTGTCGAAGAAGTCATCGACAGGCGCTTTCAGCGCTGCGAGCGCCTTCAAGGACTCCGCATAGTCGGCACGGTCGAATGCGGCATCTGCAGCCGGTTTCACGCGCTGCAGCGCCGCAAACAAGGCCATCTCGGCCGGCTCGACCAGCGCGGACGGATCGACCTCGGCAGCAACTTCCTCGGCCTTCTTCAAGATGTTGCCGACGCGCTTGTTCGCCGCAGCGAGAGGAACAGCCTCTGGCAGTTTCGCAAACTCACGCACAGCGCCCAATTGATCAGGCACGCGTCCAAGCTTGGTCGGTCGCATGGATACGACGGCATCCACTTCCGCCGAAGAGAAGCCGCGCTCCTTCATGGATCCGCTCAAGCGCTCATAGATGAAAGTCTCCAGATCGGTGTACGCACTGGACACCATTCCCGCGGGAAACGCGTCGAAGGCAAGGTGCATCAGGTCGTTGAGCAACAGCGGCAGATCTTTTTCGATCAACAGGCGGATGACCCCTAGCGCATGCCTGCGCAGCGCGAAAGGATCCTTGTCACCGGTGGGCAATTGGCCGATGCCGAAGAGGCCGGCCAGCGTTTCAAGCTTGTCCGCCAGCGCAACGATCGTGCCGATCATGCCGCGCGGCAACTCGTCGCCGGCGAAGCGCGGCTTGTAGTGGTCCTCGACCGCCAGCGCGACCTCGTTCGTCTCGCCGTCGTGGCGCGCGTAGTAGCCGCCCATGATTCCTTGCAGCTCGGGGAACTCGCCGACCATGTCGGTCAGCAGGTCGGCCTTGGCGAGCAGCGCGGCGCGGTCGGCCTGCACAGCATCGGCACCCACCTGCTTCGCGATGCCGGCCGCGATCGCCCGCACCCGCTGCACCCGCTCGCCCTGCGACCCGAGCTTGCCGTGGTAAACCACCTTGTCGAGCCCGCCGACGCGATCGGCCAGCGTCTTCTTGCGGTCCTGGTCGAAGAAGAACTTCGCATCGGCCAGCCGCGGGCGCACGACGCGCTCGTTGCCGCCGGTCACCCGGCTCGCATCGGCCGGGCGGATGTTGCTGACGACCAGGAACTGGTTGGTCAGCTTGCCGGCCGCGTCGAGCAGCGGGAAGTACTTCTGGTTGGCCTTCATCGTCAGGATCAGGCATTCCTGCGGCACGTCGAGGAACTCCGGCTCGAAACGGCACAGCAGCACGTTCGGCCGTTCGACCAGCGCGGTCACCTCGTCGAGCAGCGCAGCGTCGTCGATCGGCTGCAGGCCCTGCTGCTTCGCCGCATGGTCGAGCTGGCGCACGATCTCGGCATGGCGGGCCGCGAAGCTCGCGATCACCGCGCCCTGCTCTTCCAGTTGCCGCGCGTAGTGGTCGGCGTCCTGCAGCACCACCGGCTCGACGGCCGCCTCGAAGCGGTGGCCGCGCGTCTCGCGGCCCGATGTGAGGCCGAGCACCTGCAGCGGCACCACGTCGGCCCCGTGCAGCGCGACCAGCCCGTGCGCCGGGCGCACGAAGTTCACGCTGTGCCAGCCGTCGCCCAGCTGGTACTGCATCACCTTGCGGATCGGCAGCCCGGCCAGCGCTTCGTCGAGCGCGGCCTGCAGGCCCTCGGCCAGCATCGCCCCCTTGACCTGGCTGTCGTAGAACAGCGCTTCGGCCTTGCCGTCGGGCTGGCGCTTCAGCTGCGGCAGCACCGACGCATCGGCGCCGACGCTCGCGAGCTTCTTCAGCAGCGCCGGCGTGGCCTGGCCGTCGGCCGTCAGCCCCACGCTGACCGGCATCAGCTTCAGCGACACCGCGCGGTCGTCGGCCTGCGCGCGCACCGCGCTGACGTGGGCGGCCAGCCGGCGCGGCGTCGCGTAGGCGGTCACCGCGGAGTGGTCGGTGGCGAGGCCGCGCGCCTTCAGCCCGGCGAACAGCGTCGCGGAGAACGACTCGCCGAAGCGCTTCAGGTCCTTTGGCGGCAGTTCCTCGACGAACAGCTCGACCAGCAGGTTCTTGTGGCTCATCGCTCAGGCCGCCTTCTTCTTGTTCAGTTGCTCGATCACTTCGTCGGCCCAGTCCTTCGGCGCCATCGGGAACCCGAGGCGGGCCCGGCTGTCGAGGTAGGCCTTCGCGACGGCGCGCGCCAGCGTGCGGATGCGGCCGATGTAGGCGGCGCGCTCGGTGACGCTGATCGCGCCGCGCGCGTCCAGCAGGTTGAAGGTGTGGCCGGCCTTCAGCACCTGCTCGTAGGCCGGCAGCGCGAGTTGCTGCGCCATCAGGTAGGTGGCCTGCTTCTCGTGCGCGGCAAAGGCCTGCAGCAGGAAGTCGACGTCGCTGTGCTCGAAGTTGTAGGTGCTCTGCTCGATCTCGTTCTGCAGGTAGACGTCGCCATAGCTCAGCGTGTCGGTCCACTGCAGGTTGTAGACGTTGTCGACGCCCTGCAGGTACATCGCGAGGCGCTCCAGCCCGTAGGTGATCTCGCCGGTGATCGGCTTGCAGTCGATGCCGCCGACCTGCTGGAAGTACGTGAACTGCGTGACTTCCATGCCGTTCAGCCAGACCTCCCAGCCGAGCCCCCAGCAGCCGAGCGTCGGGTTCTCCCAGTCGTCCTCGACGAAGCGCACGTCGTTGGCCTTCAGGTCGAAGCCGAGCGCTTCGAGCGAGCCGAGGTAGAGCTCGAGGATGTTGGCTGGTGCCGGCTTCAGCACGACCTGGTATTGGTAATAGTGCTGCAGGCGGTTCGGGTTCTGGCCGTAGCGGCCGTCCTTCGGGCGGCGGCTGGGCTGCACGTAGGCGGCCTTCCACGGTTCGGGGCCCAGCGCGCGCAGGAAGGTGGCGGTGTGGCTGGTGCCGGCACCGACCTCCATGTCGTACGGCTGCAGCAGCGCGCAGCCCTGGCGGTCCCAGTAGTCTTGCAGGCGCAGGATGATTTGCTGGAAGGTCAGCATAGGGGTTCGAAGGTGGAAGATGCGTCACGCCGGGTGAACGCGGAACTGGCGATTCTAGGCGGGGCGGGTCGTTCGGGCGTTGGCGCGGAAGGCGCCCTGCCTTGCGGAGGTGACGAGCGAACAACTGGGTGTTGATCCCGGGTTGGCACCCGGGCGCCGATGCGTTTTTTCTGCGCATCGAACCACTGCTTCGGCAAAGGCCCGCACCTAAGAACGACGCAGCGGCACGACGATCAGCAACGACAGCAGCGCGCCAACGAACAGCGGCCACAGCCACCAACGCGCCGCCCAGCTCGCATACGGCGTCATGCCCTGGCGGCCTTCGACCGGCGCTTCGAGCACCGCCATCGCGAGCGGCGGCAGTTGGTGCGTGACGCGCCCGGTGTGGTCGATCACCGCGGTCACGCCGGTGTTGGTCGCGCGCAGCATCGGCCGCTGGAACTCCAGCGTCCGCATGCGCGAGATGTTCAGGTGCTGCGCCAGCGCGATGGTGTCGCCGAACCAGCCGATGTTGCTGAGGTTCGCGAACACCGTCGGCGCCCGCTCGGGCTCGCGGAAGTGCGCCGCCAGCTCCTCGCCGAACAGGTCTTCGTAGCAGATGTTCGGCGCGATGCGCTGGCCCTTGACCTCGAACGACGGCGCGCCGACCGGCCCGCGGTTGAAGTCGCCGAGCGGGATGTTCATCAGCTCGGTGAACCAGCGGAAACCGGTCGGGATGAACTCGCCGAACGGCACCAGGTGGTGCTTGTCGTAGCGGTAGAAGCCACCCGGCCACTTCGCGGTCTCGCGCGACAGCCCGACCGCCGAGTTGGTGTAGCCGGCCTCGAAGCTGCCGAGCGGCACGCCGATCAGCGCCGCCCGGTCGCCGCGCTGGAAGCCGGCCGCCAGCGCCGCCCAGTAGCCCTCGGGCAGCTGGTCGGGCAGCAGCGGCACGATGGTCTCGGGCGCGAGCACCAGGTCGCCGCGCGCCGATTGCAAGGTCGTCGCGGCCCAGGCCAGCGCCTGCGGCAGCTTCTCTTCGGCGAACTTCTCGTCCTGCGCGACGTTGGACTGCAGCAGCGTCAGCTGCAGGCTGCCGTTGCCGCGGGTGAAGTTGACCGGCTGCATCGCGGCCAGCCCACCGACCACCGCGACCGCGGCGATGGCGCCCAGCCCGCCGGGCCCGACCCCGCTGCGAAAACCGATCACCGCCAGCGCGCCCAGCAGCGCCGCGACCCAGCCGATGCCGTAGACGCCGACCCACGGCGCCAGTTGCGCGAGCGGGCTGTCGACATGCGAATAGCCCGACGCCGCCCACGGGAAGCCGGTGAACAGCAGCCCGCGCGCCAGCTCGGCCAGCAGCCAGCAGGCGGCGAACACCAGCGTGTCGACGACCAGGTGGTTGCGCCGCAGCACGCCGAACAGCGCCATCGCCGCCGCGAAGTACAGCGCCAGGAAGGCCGACAACGCCAGCACCGCGGCACCGGCCATCCAGCCCGGCAGGCCGCCATAGCGGTGCATGCTGATGTAGAGCCAGAACGTGCCGGCGACGAACCAGGCGGTGGCGAACGCCCAGCCGAGCAGCGCCGCCCGACGCGGCGAGGCCCGGCTGACGCGGAACGCGAGCCCGCCGACCGCCAGCAGCTGCAGCACCCACGCGTGGGTGTAGGTGGCGGCCAGGCTGTGCAGCCCGCCGAGCGCCAGCACCAGCAGCAGGTCCAGCCCGAGGAACAGGGTGTCGGACGCCCCGGTGTCGCGGTGCGCGCCGCGGCGGCCCGTGCCGGGGCGAGGCGCGGGCGGCGGCGCCGCCGGCCTACGCACCGTCTTCACCGATGGCGGCTTCGGGCGCGCGCGTCACCTTGAACCAGCGCACCGCGCCGCCGCGCGTCAGCATCACCGTGAAGATCAGGCTGCCGACCGTCACCGCCTCGCCGCGGCGCGGCACCCGGCCCAGTTCCTGGGCGACCAGGCCGCCGATGGTGTCGAAATCCTCGAGCGGCAGCATCACGCCGAAATCGTCGTTGACGGCCTCGATCGTCGTGTCGCCAGCCACCCGGTGGCTGCCGTCGGCCAGCGTGTAGATGCCCGATTCGCCGTCTTTCTCGTCGAATTCGTCCTCGATCTCGCCGACGATCTCTTCCAGCACGTCCTCGATCGTGATCAGCCCGGCGGTGTTGCCGAACTCGTCGATCACGATCGCCAGGTGGTTGCGGTTGGAGCGGAAATCGCGCAGCAGCTCGTTCAGCCCCTTCGATTCGGGCACGAACACCGCCGGGCGCAGCAGCGTGCGCAGGTTCAGCTCGGGTGCGCGCTGCAGCTTCAGCAGGTCTTTCGCCATCAGCGTGCCGACGATGTTGTCGCGCTGGCCCTCGAAAACCGGAAAACGGGAGTGGCCGGTGTCGATCACCAGCCCCAGCAGCTCGTCGTACGGGGCCTCGATGTCGAGCAGGTCCATGCGCGGGGCGGCCACCATCGCGTCGCCGGCGGTCAGGTCGGCCATGCGGATCACGCCCTCGAGCATCATCCGCGACTCGGGCGCGATCAACTCGCGGTTCTCCGCATCGGCCAGCGTGGAGATCAGCTCGTCCTTGGAGTCGGGGCCGGGGGACATGAACTCCATCAACCGCTCGAACAGGCCGCGCTTGTCCGTGGGGGCGGGGTGCTTGTCGGCGCCTCTGGAAGATCGACTCGGGTGGGGGTCTGACATCGCGCCGGGGCGAAGAGTGGGCAGGGGCAAAAGCTTACTCGAAGCAGGGAGTCACACGGGGTTGACACATCTGATACCTTGAACAAAAGTTTTTCGGCCGCATCTGGCCCGCCTCCTCGTCAAGGACCGACATTCCATGAGCCTCATCCCCGCCACCATCCTGACCGGCTTCCTCGGCTCGGGCAAGACCACGCTGCTCAAGCGCGTGCTGACCGAAGCGCACGGCCAGAAGATCGCCGTGATCGAGAACGAGTTCGGCGACGAGAACATCGACAACGACATCCTGGTGCAGGACACGAAGGAGCAGATCATCCAGCTGAACAACGGCTGCGTCTGCTGCACCATTCGCGAAGACCTGCGCACCACACTGAACGACCTGGCCGAGAAGCGCCGCAAGGGCGAACTGAGCTTCGACCGCGTCGTGATCGAGACCACCGGGCTGGCCGATCCCGGCCCGGTCGCGCAGACCTTCTTCATGGACGACGAGATCGCCGAGAGCTACCTGCTGGACTCGATCCTGACGCTGGTCGACGCCAAGCACGCCGAATCGCAGCTCGACACCCGCCAGGAAGCGCGCCGCCAGATCGGCTTCGCCGACCAGATCTTCATCAGCAAGACCGACCTGGTCGACGCCGCGCAGGTCGAGGCGCTGATCCACCGCATCAAGCACATGAACCCGCGCGCGCCGCAGCGCAAGGTCCACTTCGGCGAGGTGCCGCTGGCCGAGGTGTTCGACCTGCGCGGCTTCAACCTGAACGCCAAGCTCGACATCGACCCCGATTTCCTGAAGGCCGACGAGCACGACCACCATCACCACCACGACCATGACCACGAACACGGCGAGCACTGCGACCACCCGCACCACCACGCCCATGACGACGACGTGAAGTCCTTCGTGTTCCGCTCCGACCGGGCGTTCAACCCGGCCAAGCTGGAGGACTTCCTGGGCGCGATCGTGCAGGTCTACGGCCCGAAGATGCTTCGTTACAAGGGCGTGCTGAACATGAAGGGCAGCGACAAGAAGGTGATCTTCCAGGGCGTGCACCAGCTGATGGGCAGCGACCTGGGTCCGGCTTGGGCGAAGGGCGAGAAGAAGACCAGCAAGATGGTGTTCATCGGCCTGGACCTGCCGCGGGAAATCTTTCTGCAGGGGCTGGAGCAGTGCCTCGTGTGATTCCGCCGAAAAACCCGTGGAGCCGGAAAACAACGTGGCTACAATCCGCGGCGCCCAAGTTTGGCTGCGGGGTGATTGCCCACCCCACAGAGCGGGTATAACCGCCGTTGCGAGGAGATCTCAGTGACAAAGACCACGGTCCAGCGAGCAACACCATCCAAGCCAGCCGCCAAGAAGCCGACGACACCGGTCGCCAAGACCCCCGTGAAGCCGGCCGCCAAGGCACCGGCCAAGGCCGCCCCTGCGTCGAAGGCGGCCGCCGCCAAGGCAGCACCGGCCGCCAAACCGGCAGCGAAGGCGGTGCATGCACCGGCTGCCGCGCCGGCCAAGCCGGCCGCCAAGGCCGCACCGGCGCCTGAGGTGGTGGCGCCGAAGCCGGCGGCCGTGAAGCCGCCGCCCGCTCCCAAGCTTTCCGCCGCCGCCCGGGCTTCGGCTGCGGCATCCTCCCCGGCCCCGATCCCGCCGGCCACGTCCCGTTTTGCAGACCGCTTCGCGCCTCCGAGGCCGCCCACCCGACAGATGAATTCTCTCGTGACCGACATTTCCAAGCACGAACACAAAGCCGATCCGAAGCTCGCCAACGCCTGGAAGACCAAGCCCGGCCATGCGTTGACCGACGAAGAGCTGCAGGCCATGCCTGACAGCGAGTACATGAACGAGAAGCAGCTGGCCTTCTTCAAGGCGCGGCTGCAGCAGCTGAAAGATGACCTGCTCAGCAACGCCGGCGAAACCACCGAGCATCTGCGCGAAGACACCTCGATCGTCCCCGATCCCGCCGATCGCGCCACCATCGAGGAAGAGCACGCGCTCGAGCTGCGCACCCGCGACCGTGAGCGCAAGCTTCTGAAGAAAATCTCACAGTCGCTGGGCCGCATCGAGGCGGGCGACTATGGTTTCTGCGACGAAACTGGCGAACCGATCGGATTGGGGCGCCTGATCGCACGCCCGACCGCTACACTGTCCCTCGAAGCCCAGCAACGGCGCGAGCTGAAGCAGAAGATGTTCGGCGACTGACACCCCTTCGCGCACCCCGTCACCCGACATGTCGGACCAGAAAGACAACACCAGCTTCTTCCGTAAGGTTGTCAAGTTCGTCGCCAACCCGGCCACGGACTGGGCGCAACTCGGCACGCCCACGGAAGAAGCCCGCGAGAGCGAGTACGCCAAGTCCGAACTGAAGGCGATGATCGAGCGCAAGCGGCGCAACGATTTCGTCCGCAAGCGCGAATTCGACATGCTGCGCAAGGTGCGCCGCGAAGGCCTGACCAGCGAGCAGCTGGCAGCGCTCGGCGGCTCCTCCCGCCTCGACGACTCCGAAGCCCGCATGCAGGACAGCGGCGCGAAGCCGGATGTCGGCGTCAAGGCCAAGATCGACGAGATCGAGCAGCAGATGGTCGGCGACGGCCTTGCGTCGCCGTCGCGCCGCCCGCCCTCTTTCTATGAAGCGCCGACGCAGCCGGCGGCCATCGGCTATGCGGCCACCGAGCCCGACACCAGCCGCATCCGCCCCGAGCAGCCGGCCCGCACGAACGGCGCGAACGCTCCCCACGCGGCCCCGGTGAAGCCGGCGCGCCCGCCGGCCGGCGCGCCCGCCACCGTCGTGATGGGTGCCGGGCTGTCGCCGTTGTCGCCGCTGAACCTCGACATCAACGGCAGCGACCTGGGCAGCCCGTACGCGGTCGAGGTGACCGAAGTCGCCCACGACCCCGAACTCGACGAGGCGGTGATCGCCTTCGCGAACGCCGACTTCGAAAGCTGCGAATCGTCGCTGGCCGCGCTCACCGGCCAGGGCGGCCCGCGCGCCCAGCATGCCGAAACCTGGCTCGCGCTGTTCGACCTGTACCGTGCGATCGGCCAGCACCACAAGTTCGAGAGCCTCGCGATCGACTACGCCCAGCAGTTCGGCTGGTCGGCGCCGCAGTGGTTCTCGATGCCGAAGCTGGTGGCCGAGGCCGCCGGCGAAGAACGCCGCCCCAGCTCGCGCATCGACGGCCAGGTCGGCTGGGTGTGCCCGAGCATCGTCGATGCCGACGCGGTCGCGCGGCTGCGCTCGCAGTCGCTGCAGATGCCGCTGCCGTGGGTGTTCGACTGGAGCGCGCTGCAGAGCATCGATGCCGAGGCCTGCGCGCGCATGAGCGAGCTGTTCCGCGGTTGGATCAACGAGCCGCTCGACATGCGCTGGCTCGGCGGCGACCGCCTGATGCAGGTGCTGCAAGACGCCGCCCCCACCGGCGTGCGCGACGCAGACCCGGTGTTCTGGCAGCTGCGCCTCGACGCGCTGCGCATGGCCAACCGCGCCGACCAGTTCGACGAAGCCGCCATCGACTACTGCGTGACCTACGAGGTGTCGCCGCCGTCGTGGGAAAGCGCGAAGTGCCAGGTGCGCATCAGCGGCTCCAACATGAGCACGCAATCGCCGCCGATGTCGGTGGTGAGCGACGTCTCCACCAGCTTCCTCGAATCGCAGATGCCCGACGAACCGGGCGTGCAGGTCGCGGGGGTCGAGCTGTCCGGCCAGCTGGTCGGTGACATCGGTGCCACGTTGAACAAGATGAACGATGAGCTGGGCAATGCCGAGGTCGTCAACGTCTCGTGCGCCCGCCTGATCCGCGTCGACTTCATCGCGGCCGGCGACCTGCTGAACTGGGTGCTGGCACGCCGCGGCGAGAACCGCTCGGTCACCTTCTCCGAATCGCACCGGCTGGTCGCGCTGTTCTTCGGCGCGATGGGCATCAACGAGCACGCCAAGGTCAAGGTCCGCGTGGTTTAGGCCCCCCCAGTCGCTGTCGCTCCTGCCCCCAAGGGGCGCCTCCCGGCGGCCCGGCAAAGCCGGTTCCGCGGGAGTTGCTTGATTGGTCGATTGCTTCGCTCGCTCGGTCACAATGCCCGGCTTGAAGCTTTCTGCTTCGCCCGAATCTGACCCCTATGGATCAATACCACGGCACCACCATCCTGAGCGTGCGGCGCGGCAACCTCGTCGCGCTCGGCGGCGACGGCCAGGTCACGCTCGGCAACGTCGTTGTCAAAGCCACCGCCCGCAAGGTGCGCAAGCTCTATCGAGACCAGGTGCTCGCCGGCTTCGCCGGGGCCACCGCCGACGCTTTCACGCTGTTCGAACGCTTCGAGGCCAAGCTCGAGAAACACCAGGGCCACCTGGTGCGCGCCGCGATCGAGCTGACCAAGGACTGGCGCACCGACCGCGTGCTGCGCCGCCTGGAAGCGATGCTCGCGGTGGCCGACAAGGAAGCCTCGCTGATCATCACCGGCAACGGCGACGTGCTGGAGCCCGAGAAAGGCATCGTCGCGATCGGCTCCGGCGGTTCCTATGCGCAGGCCGCGGCCATCGCGCTGCTGGAGCACACCGCGTTGCCACCGCAGGACATCGTCAAGCGCTCGCTCGAGATCGCCGGCGACCTGTGCATCTACACGAACCAGAACCACACGATCGAGACGCTGGGCTGACATGAGCGCGATGACCCCCCAAGAGATCGTCTCCGAATTGGACCGGCACATCGTCGGCCAGGCCGGCGCCAAGCGCGCGGTCGCGATCGCGCTGCGCAATCGCTGGCGCCGCCAGCAGGTCGACAGCGCGCTGCGCGGCGAGATCACGCCGAAGAACATCCTGATGATCGGCCCGACCGGCGTCGGCAAGACCGAGATCGCGCGCCGCCTGGCCAAGCTGGCCGATGCGCCGTTCATCAAGGTCGAGGCGACCAAGTTCACCGAGGTCGGCTATGTCGGCAAGGACGTCGACACCATCATCCGCGACTTGGTCGACATGGCCGTCAAGCAGGAGCGCGAGACGCAGATCAAGCGCCAGCGCGTGCGCGCCGAAGACGCCGCCGAAGACCGGGTGCTCGACATCCTGGTGCCGCCGCCGCGCGCCGCCAGCAGCGATTTCGGCCTGGCCCCGCCGACGCCCGCCGCACCGGCCGCCGACAACACCGCCCGCCAGGTGATGCGCAAGCGGCTGCGCGAAGGCTCGCTCGACGACAAGGAGATCGAGATCGAGGTGGCCGACACCAAGCCGACGCTCGACATCATCGGCCCGCCCGGCATGGACGAGATGGCCGAGCAGCTGAAGGGCATGTTCGCGAACCTCGGCCAGGGCAAGCGCAAGCTGCGCAAGCTGAAGATCGGCGAGGCGCTGAAGCTGCTGGTCGACGACGAGGCGGCCAAGCTCGTCAACGAGGACGAGATCAAGACCGCGGCGCTGCACAACACCGAGCAGAACGGCATCGTGTTCCTCGACGAGATCGACAAGGTCGCGTCGCGCCAGGAATCGAGCGGTGCCGACGTGTCGCGCCAGGGCGTGCAGCGCGACCTGCTGCCGCTGGTCGAGGGCACCACGGTGAACACCAAGTACGGCATGGTGAAGACCGACCACATCCTGTTCATCGCGTCGGGCGCGTTCCACCTGAGCAAGCCGAGCGACCTGATCCCCGAGCTGCAAGGGCGATTCCCGATCCGCGTCGAACTCGGCTCGCTGAGCGTCGACGATTTCGAGGCCATCCTGACGCAGACGCACGCGAGCCTCGTCAAGCAATACCAGGCGCTGCTGGCGACCGAAGGCGTCACGCTCGAACTGCGGCCCGACGGCATTCGCCGCCTGGCGCAGATCGCGTTCGACGTCAACGAGCGCACCGAGAACATCGGCGCGCGCCGGCTGTCGACGGTGATGGAGCGCCTGCTCGACGAGGTGAGCTTCGACGCGCCGAAGCTGTCGGGCCAGACGGTGTCGATCGGCGCCGCCGAGGTCGACGCGAAGCTCGGCGAGCTGGCGAAGAACGAAGACCTCTCGCGCTACATTCTTTGAGCCTGCGCTACATCCTCGGAGCCTCGCGCCGCCAGGCGCCGGGCGGCCGGCCGGTGATGCGCTTGAAGGCCTTGTTGAAGGCCGGCTCGGAGTCGTAGCCCACCTGGGCCGCGATGCCTGCGAGCGGCGCATCGCCGGCACGCATCAGGCAGGCGGCGCGGAACATGCGCCAGCGCGTCAGGTACTCGAGCGGCGGCTCGCCGACCTTCTGCTTGAAGCGCAGCGCGAAGGCCGAGCGCGACAGGCCCGCGGCGGCCGCCAGTTCGTCCACCGTCCACGCCCGCGCAAGCTCATGGTGCATGCGGCGCAGGGCCGTGCCGATGCGTCGGTCGGCCAATGCGCTGAGCCAGTTCGCGTCGCCGGCGTCGTCGGTCGCGACCGCCTGCGCGTGCGACCTGACCGCATGCACGAACAGGATGTCGGCGAGCCGGCTGATCACCGTGCCCGAACCGAGCCCCGGCGTGCCGGTCTCGACGGCCAGCATCTGCAGCGTCGCCTGCAGCAGCCGGCGGCGGTCGTCGTCGAGCCGGGCAAGCAGCAGCGCCGGGATCAGCTCGACCAGCGGCGTCGCCGCCAGCGCATCGAATTCGAACCAGCCGGTGATCACGGTGGCCGCCACGCCGCCGCCGCCCAGCGTCACGATGCCGCCGACATGGTCGCGCACCGTCTCGCTGCATGGCCGCGTCGCGGAACCAGGCGCGTCGCTCAGCACGTAGCGCGAGCCGCGCAGCATCACGAAGCAATCGCCCGCGGCGAGCGCGACCGGCGGGCCGGTGCCGTCCAGGCGCAGCACCGCGCTGCCGCGCACGACGAGGCCGAAGCGCGCCATGCGGCCGGCCGCGAAATCCAGGCCCCAGGGTGCGCTCAGTTCGAGCCGGGCGTACAGCGCGCTGCGGACCCGCATCGCGGCAAAGATGTCGTCGAGAGGATCCATCGCGGCATGGACGAGCGGACAAGAGATCGAGCGTAGCAGGCATTCATCGTCCGCCGCCCGGCTTCGAGAATGGAGGCATTCACCCGCAGGAGCTTCCGATGCGCAGCCTACACCTCGATGCCGAACACCCCGCCGCCCCGCTGGTCGCGCGCGATGCGCCGAGTGCCCCGCTGGGCCCGAACGACCTGCGCGTGCGGGTGCGGGCGGTGTCGCTGAACCGGCGCGACCTGATGATCCGCGCCGGCACCTACCCGGTTCCGCTGACCCCCGGCGTCGTGCCGGTCAGCGACGGCGCCGGCGAGGTGGTCGCGGTGGGCGCTGCCGTGACGCGCTTCGCCGTGGGCGACCGCGTGACCAGCAGCTATTTCCCGCAATGGATCGATGGCCGGCTGAGCTTGGCGCAGGCGATGCAGCAGACCGGCTGCAGCCTGCCCGGGTGGCTGGCCGACGAGGTCGTCGTCGACGAGCAGGCGGTGCTCGCGATGCCAGGGCACCTGAGCTTCGACGAAGCGTCCACGCTGCCCTGCGCCGGCCTGACCGCCTGGAACGGCCTGACCGGCGGGCGCCCGGTGCAGGCCGGCAGCACGGTGCTGACGCTGGGCGCCGGCAGCATCGCGGTGTTTGCGATCCAGTTCGCGAAGGCGCTGGGCGCGCGCGTGATCGCGACGACCTCCAGCGACGAGAAGGCGGCCCGGCTGAGCGCGCTCGGCGCGGACGAGGTCGTCGACTACCAGCGCGTGACCGACTGGGACCGCGAGGTGCTGCGCCTGACCGGCGGGCGCGGCGCCAACCACGTGATCGAGGCGGTCGGGCCGGCGACGCTGGAGCGCTCGCTGCGCTGCGCCGCGTGGGACGCCGACATCGGCCTGATGGGCGTGTTCGGCGCCGACGACAGCCGCGTCGATCCGCGTGCCTTCAGCGGCCGGCTGTTGACGCTGCGCCGCATCGCGGTCGGCAGCCGCAGCGACTTCGAGGCGATGAACCGCTTGATCGCCGCGCACCGGCTGCGACCGGTGATCGATCGCGTGTTTCGGTTCGAAGACGCCGAAGCGGCCTACCGGCACCTGGCCGACAACGCCCACCTCGGCAAGGTCGTCATCCGCGTCGCCGGCTGATCACAGCGCCAGCCGGTGCGACTGCAGCTCCAGCAAGCCGTCGAAGATCAGCGTGTCGACCGTCTCGAACGGCAGCTCGACGATCGGCGCGAGCTTCACCGCCGCGCCGCCGGTCATGATCAGCGCCGGCTCGTGGCCGGTGCGCTCGCGCAGCTTGTACGCCATGCGCTCGATCGCACCGGCCATCGCATGCGCCCCGCCGCTCATCAGCGCATCGCTGGTGTTGGTCGGGAAATCGACCACCTCGCCGGTCGGTGCCTTCAGGCCGGCGGTGCCCATCTCGAGCGCGCGCAGCATCAGCCCGAAGCCCGGCAGGATCATGCCGCCGATGAAGCGGCCGGTCTCGTCCAGCGCGTCGACCGTGACCGCGGTGCCGACCATCACCACCAGCGCCGGCCGCGGCACGCCGGCGGCCCGCACGCGCTGCCAGGCCCCGATCAGCGCGACCCAGCGGTCGGTGCCGAGGCGGTTCGGATGGTCGTAGCCGTTGGTGACGCCGGCCGCCTGCGCGGTCGAGACAACCCAGCGCGGCTCGACCTGCCAGTGCGCGAGTTGCTCCAGTTGCTCCTCGACCTCGCGCCGGATGCCCTCGCCGGCCACCACGCAGCCCAGCATGCTGCTCGGCGGCGGCAGGCTTTTCCATTCGGTGTCGGCCAGCCGGTCGATGGTCTCGAGGAAGACGGCGCCATGCGCCAGCAGGCGCGCGCCCGGTTGCGGGCTCGCGTAGTGCGCCCACTTGAGCCGGGTGTTGCCGATGTCGATGGCCAGGAACGTCATGGCCGCAAGGGTAACCGCTGCCGCCCTGGCGACTGGCCGGCGGTCGGCAAACCCGGGAAAGTCCCGGGCCGGTGCGCCAGCCGCGTCAGGCCGCCGACGGGGAATTGACCGTGCGCAGCAACTCGCGCACGCGGGCGATCGTCTGGGCCGCCCAGATGCCCTTGAACGGCTTCGTGATGCGTTGCTCCACTTCGTCGAGCAGCGCTTCGATGTCGTGGCGCGAGCGCGCGCGCTTCAGGCGCATCAGCGTCAGCGAGCCGGCGACCGGCGCCTCGGCCTTCACCGCGCGCATCAGGATCGCACGTGCTTCGTCGAGCGCGGCATCGGCTTCGTCCAGCGGGACCAGGTCGGAAATCGGCAGCTCGCCGACCATCGAATCGGTGAGCACCGACTCCGGCTGCAGGCTCAGCGACGGCGGCAACGGGCCGGACACGGTGTCCAGCGGCAGGTCGACGTCGAGCGGCGCCATGCCCGAATTGCCCGGCATCGAGCCGGTGCCCTGCGTGAACATGATCAGGCCCATCGCCACCAGCTCGTCGAAGATCTGGTCCGGCACCCCGGCCTGCACGGCCAGCTGCCGCACCTGGCTCTCGCGCCTGCGCCCATCGACCAGCAGCAAGACCGTGCGATGCCGCTGTCCCAGTTTTCGTTGTCGACTGCCCAACTCGTCGACGCCTTCGGGCGTCTTCACGGGGATATTGATGCTCGGCACGGAACCACTCCTGATGTTCTGCCCTGGCGCTCCCTCTGGCGCCGTACTTCTGAACGGCGCGATTGTGCCGCCGGAATCGGGTCGGGTAGACCATGATTCCCCGCCACCGAGTGCGGCCGCCCGTCGCGAAGTATCGGCGATACACTCGCGATTGACGTATACGTCAATTGCAACGATCGGAGTCCACGTGGCGACCAAGGCAGCGGATGGGGCGGATTTCCAGTATGCGGACGCGGCGAGCAAGAAGCGCGCCTTCGACCTGTCGGCGATCGATCCGGGCGCCAAGCCGTTTTCAACCGGCGACAAGGCGGCCGACAAGGCCGCGGTCGAAGCCCTGGCGCTGGAGCTCGACGAACTGCAGAACCTGTTCTATGCCGACCGCCGCTTCAAGCTGCTGGTGGTGCTGCAGGGCACCGACACCAGCGGCAAGGACGGCACGCTGCGCGGCGTGTTCGGCCAGATGAGCGCGCTCGGCGTGCAGACGGTGGGCTGGAAGGCGCCGAGCGAACCGGAGCGCGACCACGACTACCTGTGGCGCATCCACCAGAAAGTGCCGGGCGCCGGCGAGGTGATGGTCTTCAACCGCAGCCACTACGAAGACGTGCTGGTGCCGGTGGTCAACGGCTGGATCACGCCGCTGCAGACGCGCCAGCGCTATGCGCAGATCAACGACTTCGAGCGCATGCTGACCGAGACCGGCACCGTGCTGCTGAAGTTCATGCTGCACATCTCGAAGGACGAGCAGCGCGCGCGGCTGCAGGAACGGTTGGACGATCCGACCAAGAACTGGAAGTTCGCCCCCGCCGACCTGACCGTGCGCAAGCAATGGAAGGCCTACCAGCAGGCGTATGCCGACGCGATCTCGGCCACCGGCACCCGCTGGGCGCCGTGGACCGTGGTGCCGGCCGATTCGAAGACCCACCGCAACCTGATGATCGCGACGCTGGTGAAGCGCGCGCTGGTCGGCCTGAAGCTGCGCTACCCGCCGGCGTCGGACGATCTCGCGAAGCTGCGCATCAGCTGACGACGACGGGCCGCAGAGCCTGTGCTGCACGACCACGGAGACCCGCATGACCGACCTCTCTGCCGAGTTCAAGGCATTGGCCGCCTACCGGCCCACGCACAAGGTGCGCTTCGTGACCGCCGCGAGCCTGTTCGACGGCCACGACGCGGCGATCAACATCATGCGGCGCATCCTGCAGGGCATGGGCGCCGAGGTGATCCACCTGGGGCACAACCGCTCGGTCGACGAGGTCGTCACCGCGGCGCTGCAGGAAGACGTGCAGGGCATCGCGATCAGCAGCTACCAGGGCGGGCACGTCGAGTACTTCAAGTACATGGTCGACCTGCTGCGCGAGCGCGGCGGCGCGCACATCCAGGTGTTCGGCGGCGGCGGCGGCGTGATCGTGCCGGCCGAGATCGCCGAGCTGCAGCGCTACGGCGTCAGCCGCATCTACAGCCCGGAAGACGGCCAGCGCATGGGCCTGCAGGGGATGATCGGCGAGATGGTGATGCGCTGCGACGTCGACCTGTCGCCGCATGCACCGGCCACGCTGGCGGCGATCCAGGGCCGCGGCGAGCCGCAGCGGCGCGCGCTGGCGCAGCTGATCACCGCGCTCGAGAACGGCCAGGTCGGCGACACGCTGAAGGCCGAGCTGCATGCCGTCGCGAAGCGCAACGCGACGCCGGTGCTCGGTATCACCGGCACCGGCGGCGCCGGCAAGAGCTCGCTGACCGACGAGCTGATCCGCCGGCTGCGCCTGGACCAGCACGACGCGCTGCACGTCGCCGTGATCAGCATCGACCCGTCGCGCCGCAAGAGCGGCGGCGCGCTTCTCGGCGACCGCATCCGCATGAACGCGATCGCGCCGTGGCGCGCCGGGCAGCGGGTCTTCATGAGGAGCCTGGCTACGCGCGACTTCGGCAGCGAGATCAGCCAGGCGCTGCCCGACGTGCTGGCGGCCTGCCGCGCCGCCGGCTTCGACCTGGTGATCGTCGAGACCTCGGGCATCGGCCAGGGCGACGCGGCGATCGTGCCGCTCGTCGACGTGCCGATGTACGTGATGACGCCGGAGTTCGGCGCCGCGAGCCAGCTCGAGAAGATCGACATGCTCGATTTCGCCGAGTTCGTCGCGATCAACAAGTTCGACCGCAAGGGCGCGGCCGATGCGCTGCGCGACGTCGCGAAGCAGGTGCAGCGCAACCGCGAGGCCTGGGGCACGAAGCCCGACGAGATGCCGGTGTTCGGCACGATGGCCAGCCGCTTCAACGACGACGGCGTGACCGCGCTGTACCAGGCGCTGCTGCCGCGGCTGGCTGCCCTCGGCATGCCGGTGCGGCCCGGCGTGCTGCCGCCGGCCGCGACGCGCCACAGCACGCACCAGGTGCCGATCGTGCCGGGCGCTCGGGTGCGCTACCTGGCCGAGATCAGCGACACGGTGCGCGGCTACAAGCAGCAGGCGCGGGCACAGGCGCGCATCGCGCGCGAGGTGCAGCAGTTGCGCGGCGCGGCCCGCATGCTGCTGGAGACCGAGGCCGGCCAGCCGCATGCGAACGCCGCGGCGCAGCTCGCCGACCAGCGCGAACAGCAGCTCGATGCCGCCTCGCGCAAGCTGCTCGCGCAATGGCCGCAGCTGCAGGCCGCCTATGCTGGCGACGAGTACGTCGTGAAGATCCGCGACAAGGAGATTCGCACCGCGCTGACCACGCAGAGCCTGTCCGGCACCAAGGTGCGCAAGGTCGCGCTGCCGGGGTTCGAAGACCACGGCGAGATCCTGAAGTGGCTGCTGCTCGACAACGTGCCGGGCAGCTTTCCGTACAGCGCCGGCACCTTCGCGTTCAAGCGCGAGGGCGAGGACCCGACGCGCATGTTCGCCGGCGAGGGTGACGCGTTCCGCACCAACCGGCGCTTCAAGCTGCTGTCCGAAGGCATGCCGGCGAAGCGGCTGTCGACCGCGTTCGACAGCGTCACGCTGTACGGCAACGACCCGGCGCTGCGGCCCGACATCTACGGCAAGGTCGGCAACTCCGGCGTCAGCATCGCGACGCTGGACGACATGAAGGTGCTGTATGGCGGCTTCGACCTGTGCAACCCGGCCACCAGCGTCAGCATGACGATCAACGGGCCGGCACCGACGATCCTCGCGATGTTCATGAACACCGCGATCGACCAGCAGCTGGAGCGCTTCCATGCCGACAACGGCCGCGAGCCGAGCGACGACGAGCTGCACAAGATCCGCGCTTGGGTGCTGCAGAACGTGCGCGGCACGGTCCAGGCCGACATCCTGAAGGAAGACCAGGGGCAGAACACCTGCATCTTCTCGACCGAGTTCAGCCTGAAGGTGATGGGCGACATCGCCGAATACTTCGTGCACCACCAGGTGCGCAACTTCTATTCGGTGAGCATCAGCGGCTACCACATCGCCGAAGCCGGCGCGAACCCGATCAGCCAGCTGGCGTTCACGCTGAGCAACGGCTTCACGTTCGTCGAGGCCTACCTCGCGCGCGGCATGCACGTCGACGATTTCGCGCCGAATCTGAGCTTCTTCTTCAGCAACGGCATGGACCCGGAGTACACCGTGCTCGGCCGCGTCGCGCGGCGCATCTGGGCGGTGGCGATGCGCGAGCGCTACGGCGCCAACGAGCGCAGCCAGAAGCTGAAGTACCACGTGCAGACCTCGGGCCGCTCGCTGCACGCGCAGGAGATCCAGTTCAACGACATCCGCACGACGCTGCAGGCGCTGATCGCGGTCTACGACAACTGCAACTCGCTGCACACCAATGCGTTCGACGAGGCGATCACGACGCCGACCGAAGACAGCGTGCGCCGCGCGATGGCGATCCAGCTGATCATCAACCGCGAATGGGGGCTGGCGAAGAACGAGAACCCGAACCAGGGCGCGTTCATCATCGACGAGCTGACCGAACTGGTCGAAGAGGCGGTGCTGGCCGAGTTCGAGAAGATCGCCGAGCGCGGCGGCGTGCTGGGGGCGATGGAGACCGGCTACCAGCGCGGCCAGATCCAGGAGGAGAGCATGCACTACGAGATGCTCAAGCACACCGGCGAGTACCCGATCGTCGGCGTCAACACCTTCCGCAACCCGCACGGCGACCCGGTGCCGGAGCACATCGAGCTGGCGCGCTCGACCGACGACGAGAAGCAGTCGCAGCTCGCGCGGCTCGCGGACTTCCAGGCCCGGCATGCCGACGCGTCGCCGGCGATGCTGGCCCGGCTGCAGCAGGCGGTGATCGCGAACGGCAACGTGTTCGAGGTGCTGATGGACGCGGTGCGCTGCTGCTCGCTCGGGCAGATCACCGCGGCGCTGTTCGAGGTGGGGGGGCAGTACCGGCGGAGCATGTGAGCCGGGCTGTCCCTATCCATCGGCGCCGACCACGATCACCCCGTCCATCGCCTCGTGCCCGGAGCCGCAGAACACGTCGCAGCTGAACGCGAACTGCCCGGCCTGGCGCGGCGTGAACGGCAGCCGCGTCGGCTGCCCCGGCACGATGTCGGCGCGCAGTCCGAGCTCCGGCGCGCTGAAGCCCATCAGCACCTCGGGGGCGCTGAGTTCGAGCACGACGGCTTCGCCGACCGCGACCCGGATCTCGTCCGGCACGAACACGAATTTCTTCGCGACCACCGGGATCACGCGCGGCGCGGCACCGCGCACCGTGGCCGCCAGCGCGAGCGATGCCGCGAGGGCCAGCACCTGCCGCCGCCGAACGGCCGTCATGCCTTCACCACCGGCAGTTCGGTGACCTGCCACGGCTCGCGGCCGGGGACCGGCGGGCTGCCGCCCTCGCGCTCCACCTGCCGGAACCCGAGCCCGCGGTACGGCAGCGCCGGGTCCCACGCGAGCGGCGTGCGGCGCGGCTGCGACCCCGGCGCCGGCAACGGGAAGATCAGCGACTTCGCCGAATGGTGCGCGATGTGCCCGGTCATCGCATGGTGCGCCTGGTGGATGTGGCCGTAGAACACCGTCACGTTCGGATGCGGCATCAGCAGGTCGACGACCTGCGCGCCATCGCGCGTCGCCCAGTCCCAGGCCGGCGCCAGGTCGAACAGCGGGCGGTGCGTGAAGACGACGATCGGCGCGTCGACCGGCCGTCGCTTCAGGTCGTCGGCCAGCCACGCGCGCTGCGCGTCGCCGACGCTCGCGCCGGGGTCGGACACGTTGTCGAGCACGATGAAATGCACGCCGCGGTGGTCGAACGCATAGCTCGTCGGGCCGAAGAACTCGCGGTAGGCCTCGCCGCGGTCGAGCGCCGCATCGTGCTCGCCCGGCATGAAGTGCACCGTCGGCACCTTCAGCATCGTGGCCAGCTCGCGGAACTCGCGCAGGCGCCGTCGCCGCTCGGCCGGGTCGTCGGTGGTGTGCGTCAGGTCGCCGGTGAAGACGACGAAGTCCGGGCCGCCCCCGCCGCCTTCGGCCAGCGCGTTGACCGCGGCGATCGCCTTCGGCAGCGTGCCGCGGGCATCCGGGTTCGGCGCGCCTTCGAAGCCCCAGTGGGTGTCCGACAGCTGCACGAAGTAGAAGTCGTCGACCGCGCCGCGTCCGGCCGTGCCGGCACAGCCGGACGCGAACACCACGCCGCCGAGGCCGGCGAGGCGGAGGAAATCCCTGCGATTCGATGAGGCATTCGATGAGGCCATGGCCCCTCCTGCTGGTGAATGGAACACCCCCGCCCTACCGGCTTCGCCCCGTCCCCATTCCCCTGCTGTTCCTTCACCGAGCGAATCGCTCGACATCGGGAATAAAAGCGGCGCGGCGCCGGTATGCCCGTGGTGGACGACGACACCGACCGCCGGCGCTTCGAGCGCTTCGCGCTGCCGCACCTGGATGCGGCCTACAACCTCGCGCGCTGGCTGACGCGCAACGACCAGGACGCGCAGGACGTCGTGCAGGAGGCCTGCCTGCGCGCGATGCACTACTTCGCGTCGTTCCGCGGCGAGCAGGCCCGGCCCTGGCTGCTGACCATCGTGCGCCACAGCTGCTACGCCTGGCTGCGCGAGAACCGGCCGGCCGAACTGGTGCACTTCGGCGACGGCGATGACGGCGGCGTGCCCGAAGCCGCCGCACCGTCGGCCGAGGGGCCGCACGAGACCGCGCTGCGCAACGCCGACCGCGCCCGGCTGAACCAGGCGATCGCCGCGCTGCCGATCGACTTCCGCGAGGTGCTGGTGCTGCGCGAACTGGAAGACCTGCCGTACAAGGACATCGCCCGCATCGCCGACATTCCGATCGGCACCGTGATGTCGCGCCTGTCGCGCGCCCGCGCGCTGCTGCGCGAGGCGCTGCAGCCGGCGGCACCGGCGCGTGCGGCGGTGCTGCGCGCGGTGCCACGGTCCACCGGCACCGGAGAGCCGACATGAGCCGTTTCGACGCCACGCCACGCGCGCTGAACGCCTTCATCGACGGCGAGCTCGACCTGGCCACCCAGCTCGATGCCGAGGCACAACTCGCGCGCGACCCCACGCTGCAGTCGCGCAGCGCGCAGCTGCGCGAGCTGAGCCGGTGCGTGCGCACCCAGGCCGACTACCACGCGGCACCCGCCGCGCTGCGCGAGCGGCTGGGCCGCTTCTGCGCCCCCGCGCCCGAAGACCGACCGCTGGCGCGCCGCCCGCCGCGCGTCGCGCCAGCGGCCGCGTGGACCGGCCCGTGGCCGGCGGCCGCGGCCTCGATGCTGTGCACCGCCGCGCTGGCCTGGACCCTGCACGCCACGCTGGCGGCGCGGGCCGACGACGCGCTGCCGGGCGAGGCGGTGGCCGCCCATGTGCGCGCAACGCTGTCGCAGCGCAGCATCGACGTGGCCTCGACCGACCAGCACACCGTCAAGCCCTGGCTGTCGGCGCGGCTCGCCTTCTCGCCGCCGGTCGAGCACCCGCTGGCGGCCGGCGCGGAACTGATCGGCGGGCGCATCGACGTGCTCGACGGCCAGCCGGTGGCGGTGCTGGTCTACCGGCTGCGGGCGCACCTGATCGACGTCTACATCTGGCCGTCGCGCGGCAGTGCGGCGCCCGCCCCGGCCTCGACGCAGCGCGGCTTCCAGCTGCTGGGCGGCCGCCGGCACGGCATGTCCTACCTGGGCGTCTCCGACGTCAACGCCGATGACCTGGCCCGGGTCATGCAGGCGCTGACCGGCGACGACGCGGCGCCGCGCTGATCTCCTCTCGGGCTGGGGATGCCGACCGTCACCGAAAACGTCGACAATCCGGTGCCATGACAGCGCCGCCCAGCCGCCGATCCACGTCGACCGCACTCGCCACCGCGCGTCGCGCGTGGCGGCTGCTGTACAGCGATTCGCGCCGCTGCATCGCTCTGGCCGACCAGGCGCTCGAACGCGGTCTCGCGCACGGCGACCTCGCCGCCGAAGGCTGGGCCCGGCTGGTGCGCGGGCTGCACCTGATCTGGTATTCGACGCCGCTCGAAGCCGCCGGCGAGCTGGCCGAGGCCGACCGCTGCTTCGACGCCACGCACGACCGCGCCGGCCACCTGCTGGCCGAGGTCGGCATCGCGCGCTGCCTGTGGCGCGAAGGCAAGTACCGCGAATCGCTGGCGCGCGCGCTGCCGCTGCGCGCCGAGGGGCTGGCGGTGCTGAAGCACGACGAGCTCGGCCTGCTGCTGAACGTGATCGCCGGCTGCTATGCATCGCTCGGCCAGTCGGAACAGGCCTTCGCGTACATGTTCCAGGCGCTGAACGAATCGCGCCCGGCGCGCGGCAACGGCTTCGAGGTGGTGCTGTATTGCAACCTCGCGCACGAGCTGATCCAGCTCGGCGACTACCACCAGGCGCTCAGCTACGTCGAGGAAGGCATCGCCCGCTACGCGCAGCTCGACAACCCGCGGCTGCTCAGCGTGCTGCTGATCAACCGGGTGATCTGCCTGACCAACCTCGAACGCGCCGCCGATGCGCTGGGCGACGTCGAGCGGCTGCTCGCACTGCCGACCGATGCCAGCGGGCGCGGCAGCACCAACCCGAACTTCGAGACGATGGCGATCGCCGCGCTGCGCGCGGGCAACACCGCGCTCGGCGCCGAGCTGATCGAGCGCGCGTCGCAGGACAGGTCCGGCATCAAGCTGCCCGACGAGCGCATCACGCTGGTCGTCGCCACCGCCGAGGTGATGGCCGCGCGCGACCTGCTGCCGCAGGCCGCCGCGCTGCTCGCGCAGGCCCAGCCGGCGGTGCTGAACACCGCGGCCGAAGGCCTCAGCCTGCGCGTGCGCTGCCTGTTCCACCAGGCGATGGCCGACATCCACGAGCGGCTCGGCAACGCCGCGCAGGCGCTGGCCTCGCTGCGCCTGTGGCAGGCGCTGCACGTCGAGCGCGCGCAGCTGGCCTCGCGGGCGCGCTACCAGGCCGCATCGCTGCAGACCGAGCTGCGCCGGCTGCAGCAGAACCTCGACGAGATCGAGGCGCGACGGCGCAGCAGCGAGCGCGCGAAGGCCGAGCTGGAGGCCATCAACCAGCAGCTGTCGCAGAAGATCGACGAGGTCGAGGCGCTGCAGGCCGAGCTGCGCCAGCAGGCCACGCGCGACTTCCTCACCGGCCTGTTCAACCGCCGCCACCTGAACGACGTGCTGCCGCAGATGCTGCTGCTCGCGCAGCGCGAGCAGCAGCCGCTGGCGGCCGCGATCATCGACCTGGACCACTTCAAGTCGGTCAACGACCGGCATGGCCACGTCGCCGGCGACAAGTTGCTGGCCGCGTTCGGCGCGCTGCTGATCGCACACGGGCGGCGCAGCGACATCGCGTTCCGATTCGGCGGCGAGGAGTTCTGCCTGCTGATGCCGCGCACCGATGCGGCGGCCGCGCAGCGCAAGGTCGAGGCGCTGCTGGGTGCCTGGCGCAGCGAGGTATTCCAGTTCGACACCGGCACGCTGCGCAGCAACACCTTCTCGGCCGGCGTCGCCGATTCGCTCGCCGAGCTGGCGGCGATGGAGCAGCTGCTGAAGACCGCCGACGACCGCCTGCTCGAGGCCAAGCGCAGCGGGCGCAACCAGGTGCTGGCGGCCGATTCGCCGGCGCAGGCGGTCGAGGCCTGAGATCGCAGTGAGCCGTTCGCCCTGAGCTTGTCGAAGGGCCTGCCCACATCGAACGAGGGCTTCGACACGCTCAGCCCGAACGGGGGGGGTCAGAAGCTCCCCGGATCCCCCGGAAACACCACCGGCGATTCGTAGCCGTCGGCCGACACCGCCGAGACGCCGAAGAACCAGTCGTCGATCACGACGTTCTTCAGGACCAGCTGCGTCGCATCGCCGGCGACGTAGCGGCTGTGCTGCCACTGCGGCGCGGTCGTCTCGCGCCACCACACGCGCCAGCCGGCCACGCCAGGCTGCGCCTGCCACTGGACCGTGGTGTCCGGCGTCACCGCGCCGGAGATCGACACGCCCTTCGGCGGCTGCGGCGCATTCGCCATCGCCGCCAGCGTCACCGCGTTCAGCCGCGTCACCTGCGCGAGGTACGGGAAGTCGACGCCGTCGATCGTGTCGCCGTACGCGATGCCGCCTTCGGTGCGCAGGGCCTGGTGCTGGCGGGTGTAGTCCTCGTGCGCCTCGGTCACGCGCACCGCCGGGATGCCGGCATCGAGGAACGGCACC
>Ga0065165_1001460_pt1 | contig 25510 bp, 23 predicted proteins | sample AraplaMF_Cvi_mMF_FD_63813 | JGI IMG/M metagenome (GOLD analysis project Ga0065165, IMG submission 63813) | Arabidopsis root microbial communities from the University of North Carolina, USA - plate scrape MF_Cvi_mMF (version 2) (version 3) | ecosystem: Host-associated > Plants > Roots >... | reverse complement strand
GATTTCAGGTCGCGGCTAACGACGACCAGGCGGCCGTCACGGCTGCCATCTTTCAGGGAGGCGAGTTTCATTGTGTTCCTTAGTTCGAGATTTCTGCGGCGCGGATATCCATTTTCAGCCTTTCATCGCGTGCGCGAGGGAATTGAGACGGGTCTTGATCGACGAATCGATCATCTGGCTGCCGATCTTCACGACCAGGCCGCCGAGGAGCGAGGGATCGACCGCCAGCTCGACGTTGACCTCACGGCCGACACGGGCGCGGAGCTGCTGCTTCAGCGCGTCGACCTGGGCAGGCGCGAGCGGGTGCGCCGAGATGACCTCGGCATTGGTCTCGCCGCGATGCGTCGCTGCCAGCTGGCGGAAGGCACGGATCGTGGCGGGGAGCTGCGAGAGACGGCGATTCTCGGCGAGCACGCCGAGGAAGTTCTTCGTCGTCGCGTCGAGCTTGAGCGAATCGGCGGTCGCCGCGATCGCCTTGCGTGCGGCGACGCGGCTGATCAATGGGCTCGACGTCAGGGTGCGGAAGTCTTCCGATTCGGCCAGCGCCTGCGAAACCGTCGCGAGGCTCGATTCGACCTTGTCGATCGCCTTGCCTTCACGCGCGAGCTCGAACAGGGCGGTGGCGTAGCGTCCGCTTAAGCTGGCCTGGATACCGGCGGATGTCTCCACGCGATTGAATTCCTCTGTTCCGGGAACGGAAGTGGCCCTACGCAAAAAGGGGGGCGCGATGAGGCGCGTCCCCGGTAGGTCGCGGGGCGGTTAGCATCGCGTTGCAGGAGTTGCAACCCGGCGCTTTTGATCCAGATCGTTGCGCCGCCGGGCCGATATCGGTCATTATACCCAGGTGATTCTGCCGAGGGGGAAGGCCGATGAAGAGGGTGTGTGCCGGCGTCGTACTGGGCATCGGGGCGTTGGCCGCGGGGGCGGCCTGGGGCGAAAGCATCACCGCGACGGGGCTTTTCCCCGCGCAATATCGCGACGCGGCGATGCTGCGCTCGATCGCGGTCGACCGGTTCGCGGGGCGTGACGGCATGGCGCTGTCGCTGGCGATCGAGCGGGCGCTGTCGCAGCCCGATGTGGACGGACACTCGCATTTCGCGATGGTCGGTCCGGGCGCGCCGGCCGACGGGGTGCTGTCGGGCGCGGTCTCGACCGGGGTCGAGCAGGGCGAGGTGCAGCGCAGCCGGAAGCAATGCGTCCAGCGCGACGACAAGAACAAGTGCATGAAGGAGGAGCAGCAGCAGGTCCGCTGCACCCAGCGCATCGTCAATGTCAGCGTCGACCTGCGCCTTTCGCGTACCGGCGACGGCCGTATCCTCTATTCGACCACCAAGCCGGTCCGCGATCAGATCGAATGGTGCCCGGGCGAGAGCCCCTCGCGCACGGTCGAGGAGACGGTGTCGAACGCGATTCGCACTGTGGCGGGGCAGGTGCGGATGGAAATCGCGCCGCACGTCGAGAATTATAAGGTACGCTTCCGCGAGAGCACCAAGGGGCTCGACAAGACGATCGCCAGCCAATTCAAGGCCGTGGTGAAGCAGTCGCAGCGCGATCTGCAGGGCGCGTGCGGCGGCTGGGCGACGCTCGATCAGCAATCGCCCAACCATCCCTCGATCACCTTCGATCTCGGCGTCTGCGCCGAGGCGCGCGGCGATCTGCAGGGGGCGCTCGGCTGGTACCGCCAGGCCGCCCCGTTGATCGGCGGCGACAGCGAGGCGAGCGAGGGGATCGACCGCATCCAGCGGCGCATGGCAGCGGACCAGGACGCCGCGGCGCGGCGGCGGCAAGGTTAGGGACTCAGATTCCTGGTCGTCACCCCGGCCTTGAGCCGGGGTCCCGCTCTCTGGCCGCGAAAGAAGAAGCGGGATCCCGGTTCAAGCCCGGGATGACGAAAATAGAGCAGCAGCTTATTCGGGTTCTCGATCTGGTCCGTTCGGATCGCTGGGAGCCATTTATCTTCGATCGCCCGGAAAATGGCGCCCGCTTGACCTTCGCTCCACCACGCGTACCAATCGCGGGCGATAGCCTGGCGGGAGGAAGCCGATGCAAGTCGAGCTGGCCGAAGAACGCGTGCTGGTCCTCAAGGACCGATTCTCGATGGACCATGCCGAAGGGCGCGCCTGGACCAAGCGCACCGAGGCCTTCGGGACGCTGGCGCGGCTGAGCGGACTGTTGTCACGCCCGAAGGACGAGGAGTTCGAGACCATCTATCGCGAGCGCCGGCTGCAGCCCTTCTGGCGGATCGGCTGCACCGCGCGGATGATCTACGAGCGCAGCCGCGACTATCGCGTGCCGGTCGACGCCAATGTCGAGGCGGTCGAGATCGCCGGCGAGACGCGGCGGGTGAGCGGCGGCGCGTTCGGGATCACGGGCGTCGAGCATTGCCGCGACGAGATCCACCGCGAGGTCTGCTTCGACGCGATCCGCGGCACGCCCGATGCCGCGCTGGCCAGCTATCTCAAGCATGAGGCCGAACCGAGCGACCCGGAGAAACTGGCGGCGATCAGCGGCGACGGCACGGTGGTGGTACCGCCCGAGGCCAAGGCGTCAGGGCTGGTGCGCGAGGTGCTGGCGGGGTCGATCACGAAGATCGATGCCGACAAGGTGCTCGAGGAGACGCTCTCGCTCCACCATGTCGATCTCTATTACCGGCCGGTCTACGCCTTCCGCTATCGCTGGAAGGACAAGGAAGCCGTGGTCGAGTTCGACGGCGTCACGGGCGAGGCGCAGCCTGGTGGCCAAACCTTCGAGCAGTTCATCGGCAAGCGTGTCGACGCTGCTTTCCTGATCAATGCCGGGGTCGAGGCGGCGGGGCTGTTCATCCCCGGCGCGCGGCTAGCCGAGATCGTGATCAGCAGGAGCATCGCGGCGAGCAAGGCGGGGTAGGGGAGGCCCTCGCGCTGCAACCGTCATCCCGGCGAAAGCCGGGATCTCCCGTAGCAAGGCTGCCCTCTCGACCAGCTAGCAACTGGGCCCCGGCCTTCGCCGGGGTGGGCCTTGTCGGCCCCTTTCAAGGTTTGCCGCAAGCCGCTTGCAATGTTGGATTTCGTCTGCTTGGCTCGGTGGATACCGGGGCTCCCGGGCGCTCTTTGACACCGTCGAAATCGCGATCATCGCCGTCCCGACATTGGCGTGGGACGGGACGCGCAAACGCGCGAAAGCGAACGCGCACAAATGCGCGTTCGCCTAACCTTTACTAACCTTTCGACGATGGCGCCGGCTGGCGCGGTCCCGACTTGCGCCGGGACGACGCCTTACCGGCCGCGGCCGGCGTTGTTACGGTTGCCGCCGCGCGGGCCTTGGGCGGGGCGGGCGTGCCACTTGCCCTTGGGGCGGGCATAGTTGCGCGGCTGCTCGCCCTGCGGGGCGTCGCCACGGCGCTGCTCGCCGCGCGGGGCGCCGCGATTGTCGGCGTGGCGGTTGTCAGCATGACGGTGCTCGCCGTGACGCTGCTCGCCGCGCTGCTCGGGACGATGGCCGCCGTCGCGACGCTCGCCACGCTGCTCCGGACGCGGCCCGCCTTCGCGGCGCTCGCCACGGTCGTCGCGGCGAAGCGGGTTGGCGCGGGGCCCACGCTGCTGCTGCATCGCGCGGCCGTTGCGGCCATTCTGCTCGTCGCGGCTGACCGGAGTCGGCGCGCGGGTCGATTTGATCTTCGCCGCCTCGTTGACGAAATTCTCGGGCAGCGGCTCGACGGTGAGGCGCTGACGGGTCAGCTTCTCGATGTCGCGGAGGTACGGACGCTCGTCCTCGGCGCAGAAGCTGACGGCGATGCCGTCATTGCCCGCGCGCGCGGTGCGGCCGATGCGGTGGACATACTGCTCCGGCACGTTGGGCAGCTCGAAGTTGAACACGTGGCTCACGCCCGACACGTCGATACCGCGCGCGGCGATGTCGGTCGCGACGAGCAGCTTCACCTTGCCCGAGCGGAACTCGCCCAGCGCACGCTCGCGCTGCGGCTGCGACTTGTTGCCGTGGATAGCGTTGGCCGCGATGCCGTTGCCGGCGAGCAGGCGTACGACGCGATCGGCGCCGTGTTTGGTGCGGGTGAAGATCAGCGCGCGATCGATGCTCTCGTCGCGCAGCTTCAGCGTCAGCAGCGCCTGCTTCTCGGCCTGCTGGACATGGGTGACGAACTGCTCGACGCGCTCGGCGGTGGTGGCGACCGGGGTCACCTTCACCTCGACGGGATCGTCCTTGAGGAACTGGCCGGCGAGCTCGCGGATCGACTTGGGCATGGTCGCCGAGAAGAACAGCGACTGACGCTTGGCCGGCAGCTCCTTCACGATGCGGCGCAGCGCGTGGATGAAGCCGAGGTCCATCATCTGGTCGGCTTCGTCGAGCACGAGGATCTCGATGCTGGCGAGGATCGCATAGCATTGGTCGATCAGGTCGACGAGCCGGCCCGGGGTGGCGACGACGATGTCGACGCCGCGCGCGAGGTCGGTCTTGTTCTTGTGAATCGAGGTGCCGCCGAACACGGTCGCGACGGTCAGCTTGGTGCCCTTGGCATAGCCGCGGGCGCTGTCGGCGATCTGGCTGGCGAGCTCGCGCGTCGGGGCGAGCACGAGCATGCGGCAACCGCGCGGCTGGGCGCGGCGGCCCGAAGCGACGAGCCGGTCGATCGAGGGCAGCATGAACGCGGCGGTCTTGCCGGTGCCGGTCTGGGCGATGCCGAGCAGGTCGCGGCCTTCGAGAAGCGCCGGGATCGACTGGGCCTGAATCGGGGTCGCCTCGCTATAGCCCTTGGCGGCAAGCGCGGCGAGAACGGTCTCGGAGAGACCGAGGGTGTTGAATTGGGTCATGAAAACTCACAAACGCGGCCACCCGGGCGCAAAAGGACTGCGCACGGACGACGGGTCAGTAAAATGCCGACCCGCGTGACAGGGGAAGCCGTCGAAAATTGCCGAGGCAGAGCCGGGGCGGGAAATCCCGCCGGTCACGCAGCATGGTGCCTCGATGGCGGCGCATGTGGCGGTGCAGCATGCAAAAGTCAAGGTCAGGCGCGGGGATGGGCGTTCCGGTAGACGTCGAGCAGGTGGGCGGCATCGACTGCGGTATAGATCTGGGTCGAGCTCAACGAGGCATGGCCGAGCAGTTCCTGCAATGCGCGCAGGTCGGCGCCGCGGCCGAGCAAATGGGTGGCGAAGCTGTGGCGCAGCGCATGCGGCGTAGTGCGGTCCGACAGGCCGAGCCGGGTGCGCGCCGCGCGCACCGACTTGCGGATCGCGCCGGGCGGGAGCGGGCCGCCCTTGGCACCGCGGAACAGGGGTGCGTCCCTGCTGGTCCCCCACGGATTTTGCGCAGCATAGGCTTCGATCGCCTCGCGCACCTGAGGAAGCAGGGGCACGATCCGTGTCTTGCCGCGCTTGCCGGTGACCGACAGCGTCGCGCCGAGCGGGAGGATGGCGCCGGTCAGCCCCACGGCCTCGCCGATGCGGAGCCCCGCGCCGTAGAGCAAAAGCAGCACCGCCCAATCGCGCGCGGCGATCCACGGCTCGTTGGCATCCTCCGAGACATGCTCGGCAAGCGCGATCGCCTCGTCGGGGGAGATCGGGCGGGGGACACCCTTCTTGACGCGCGGACCGCGCAGCCGCGGCAGCTCGCCTTGCGCGCCGGCGGCGAACTTCAGGAAGCCGCGTACGGCGGAGAGCTCGCGCGCGGCGGAGGTGTTAGCGAGGCCTTCGCCCCGGCGGTGCGCGAGGAACGCGCGGAGGTCGGCGGGGGTGACACTGCCGAGCTTGTCACGGGTGGCGGGCTCGCCCCAATGGCTCTGCAGGAAGGCGATCAGCCGCTCGGCGGTCGCCTGGTATGCCCGCACCGTATGCGCCGACCGCCGCCTGTCGCGAGCGAGATGCTCGGCGAAGAGGAGCGGGAGGGGGCGGTCGGTGGTCACCATATCAGCCTAAGCCCTTCGTCATCCCCGCGAAAGCGGGGACCCATCTCCCGAACGGGCGACAAACGGCACGGGCTCGCTTGTAGAAGCGGCGGGAGATGGGCCCCCGCTTTCGCGGGGGTGACGGCGGTAGGCCAGGTTCGGCCTCAGCCGATCTTCTGGCCGGTCTTTTCCCAATCGGCCATGAACGCCTTGATGCCGTTGTCAGTCAGCGGGTGCTTGACCAGCTGGCGGATCACCGCGGGCGGGGCGGTCATCACGTCGGCGCCGATGCGCGCGGCTTCATAGACGTGGATCGGATGGCGCACGCTGGCGACGAGGATCTCGGTGTCGAAGTCGTAATTGTCGTAGATCAGGCGGATGTCGGCGATCAGCTGCATGCCGTCGAAGCCGATATCGTCGTGGCGACCGACGAAGGGCGAGATGAAGGTCGCACCGGCCTTGGCGGCGAGCAGCGCCTGGTTGGCCGAGAAGCAGAGCGTGACGTTGACCATCGTGCCGTCGTCGGTGAGCGCCTTGCACGCCTTGAGGCCCTCGATTGTCAGCGGCACCTTGACCGCGACATTGTCGGCGATCTTCCGGACGATTTCGGCCTCGCGCATCATGCCCTCGAAGTCGAGCGCGACGACTTCGGCCGAGACCGGGCCGCTGGTGATCGCGCAGATTTCCTTGACCACTTCGAGGAAGTCACGGCCCGCTTTGTGGATCAGCGACGGGTTCGTGGTGACGCCATCGACCAGCCCGGACTCCGCAAGATCACGGATTTCTGCAGTGTCTGCGGTATCGACGAAGAATTTCATGCCGGGCCTTTCCCCAATGTGATGCCGAAGTGACGGCGCTATAGATGATTCGCGGCGCTCCTATAGCCGCGGCTGTGGCTCCCGACACCCATCGGAGGTGACGTGCGGAAATCCTTTGCGAGTTGCGGAGCCGTCGGCCTGATTGCCATAGCGGTGCCGGCGCGCGCGCAGGACACCGACACCCAGATCTGGACGCAGCAGAATGCGACGATCCCGGTTGAGGGTCCGTTCGGCGTCAGCCTCGATTTCACCCAGCGCTTCGGCGACGAGGCCGGCGGCATGTATGAATCGGTGGAGGGCTTCTTCCTCACCTTCAAAGCGTCCGACGCGGTGACGATCGGCGCGGGCTACAGCCACACCACCGGTTTTCGCGCCGGCCCCAACACGCAGGAGGACCGGCCGCGCCAGCAGATCTCGCTCAAGCTCGGCCATTTCGGCGGGCGCTGGCGGCTCGAGGAGCGGATGCGCAGCGACGGCAACGGTCTCGGCATGCGCACCCGGCTGCAGCTTCGCTGGGCGCAGCCCTTCCACAAGGGGGGCGATCTGCAATGGGTCGCCTATCACGAGAGCTTCGTATCGCTGAACGACACCGACTGGGGCCAGAAGTCGGGCTATAACCGCATGCGCAACTTCGTGGGGCTCCATGCGCCGTTGATCGGCCCGGTCGAGATCGAGGCGGGCTATCTCAACCAATATGACTTCAAGCCGGGGCGCGACGCGATGGCCAATGTCGCGCTCGTTTCACTGTCGGTGGGCTTTCACACGCTATTTTCGGGCGATTGAGCCGCCAGCATCGAATCGCGTACCGCTGCCAGTTCCTGCTTGAGCCGCACCAGCGACTCCGATCCGCAGCCGCTCGCCGCCAGCAATGCGGCCGGGAATTCGCGCGCGATGCCGCTGAGCGAACGGCCCTTCTCGGTCAGCCGCACCCGTACCTGGCGCTGGTCCTCGGGGTTGCGTGTGCGCTGGACGATCCCGGCCGCCTCGAGCCGCTTGAGCAAGGGGGTGAGCGTGCTCGAATCGAGCATCAGCTTCTCGCCGATCTCGCCCACGCTACGGTCATCGCTCTCCCACAGTACCAGCAGCACCAGATATTGCGGATAGGTCACGCCGAGCCGGTCGAGCAGGGGCTTGTAGACGCGGTTGAGCGCGTGCGCGGTCGAATAGACCGCGAAGCAGAATTGCGCGTCGAGCGGGAGCGGGAGCGGGGGCGTGTCGGCCATGAACGGAATCTCCTCGGTCGGTCCTTGTAACGCAGCGACCGGACGCGCGCAAAAAGATCGCGCGCAAAATAAATTTGTCCCTAGCTACAATAATCTATTGCGTACGATTAAATCGTGCGCGATATAAATGCTCGCAAGGAGGCAGTCCCCCGCTTCCCGCCCCGATCCGAAAGGAGACCCAAGATGACCGTGCTCTATTCGACCCAGGCCACCGCGACCGGCGGTCGCACCGGTTCCGCCCGTACCGCCGATGGCGCGTTCGAAGTCACCCTCGTCACGCCGAAAGAACTCGGCGGCCCGGGCGGCGCCGGCAACAATCCCGAGCAGCTCTTCGCTGCGGGCTATTCGGCCTGCTTCCTCGGTGCGATCAAATTCGTCGCCGCGCAGAAGAAGGTGAAGGTGAGCGACGAATCGACCGTGACCGCGCAGGTGGGCATCGGCCCGCGTCCCGATGGCACCGGCTTCGGGCTCGAAGTTGCGCTGACCGTGACCCTGCCGGGTATCGACCGCGAGACCGGCCAGGCTCTGGTCGACCAGGCGCATATCGTCTGCCCGTACAGCCACGCCACCCGCAACGGGCTCGACGTGCGCGTCACGCTCGCCTGAATATTTGGCGCCTGAACGATTGCCCGACCGCCGCTGCGTACCCCACGTAGCGGCGGTCAGCCGCCGGTGACCTGCCGGCGGATCGTCGCCGAATCGCGCGCGCCCCAGCGTTCGGCGATGCGCCCGTCGCGGAAGCGGAACCATTCCATCGCGGTCACCGCATAGGGCCGGTCGGTCGGCTCGAGCTCCGGCATCGCGCGGGCACAGGGGGCGACGAAGCGCCCGCTTTCACGGAAGCGCACCGCGACATGATCGCCATCGGCGGCCATTTCCACGATCTCGAGGAACATCTGCAGCCCTTCGTGCAGTTCCTTCCAGATCGGCTCGACCACGTCGAACGGTCCCGCGCCGAGAACGCCCCAGATCTTCGCGTCCTCGGTGAACAGTTCGCGCATGCGCGCGATGTCGAATGCATTGAAGGCGAGCACATAGTCGCGAACGACCTGCTTATGGGCTTCGATCGACATGGTGCCCTCCCCAAGCCGGACATTCCGTCCGAACGGATATTTATGCAAGACGTCACTCACCCGAAAAGTGCCGCGTCCGCCTTCAACTGAATCAATCGATCAAGGACGTTCGACGGATACCCACGTGGCATCGCGTTCGGTACGCGGCTCGCGCGTGCCTTCCGGAACGGCGACCTTCGAACTGTCCCGAGTCGTGACGAAAAACCCTTGTCGTGCATGAACTTGTTCAGGCGTCTGGCAATCGACTTCAATAGCTGATGATTTCATTATTGTGACGGCAGTAAATATTGCCAAATCTTCCTAAGGACTTGGCCGTGCCGTTTTGCCGCCCCGCGATTGGAGCGTAAAATATTCGCGTCGATTGAAAGCCGGGACGACCGGCAGGGGAGAGGCAAATGGCTTCGCAGGACGACGTGCTCGCACCCGAAACCCTGCAAGAAGCGGCGCTCGCTGCGGCAGGACGCACCGTATCGCTCTTCGCCGGCTATGACTGCGTCGGCGGCGAACCGCGTTCGCCGGCGGTGACCGGCAGCGAAATCTCCGGCGGTGCGACCTCGTCGGTCAATGTCTCGGTCTGCGAGGGCCTTGTCGAACTGAGCGAGGCGCTGCGCATCGATCAGTCGCTGTCGGTCGACTTCGCCGGCGTGGCCAAGGTCGATCAGAAGATGGAGTTCGTGAAGAAGCAGAAGGCGACCGAGCAGACGCTGTCGATCGTCGTCTATGCGCGGCACGAATCCGGATCGACCACGGCGCGCGACACGAAGCTCTCCGTCGAGCCGACCCGGCCGGGCATCGCGGCTTTCGTCGCCGCCCATGGCGATTCCTATGTCGATTCGGTGGTGCACGGCGGCGAATATTACGGGGTCTACACCTTCCGCACGCAGACGAACGAGCAGCAGGAGTCGCTCAAGGCGTCGCTCAAGGCGAACGGGATCTATTCGGGGGTCAGCGCGTCGGTCACGCTCGGCGTGGAAATCGACAAGTTCGCCAAGGCGACGCACACCGCATGGACCTTCGACCAGTCGGTCTCGGGTATCGCCAATCCCGAATTGCCGACGCGCGAGCAACTGGTCGATTATGCCATTGGCTTCCCCAAACTGCCGCTCGACCGCCCGGTCGTGGTCGCCTTCACCACCAGCGGCTACGAGCATGTCCCCGGATTCGACGCCCGGGAGCTCGGCTTCACGCCGGTGGTCACCAACCGCCGCTATTTCGTCGGCGCGGGCGTTGATGGCGGGCTGACCAAATCCCTGGTCCAGATCGCCTCGCTCGAGAATACGACCAACTGGCTCAAGGGCATCTATGCCTGTTATCGCTACGCCGGTGACACCGCGCTCGACGGGTTCGCGGCGCAGCTCTTGGCCGACCGTCACGCAGTGTCGGCGCAATTCATCGCTTATGACGACGATCCGCTGCAGGCTTTCGCCCAGCCCGAACTCCCGTCGCTCAAGCAGGGCATGCCGGTGCTGAACTTCGAGAAAGGCACCGCCGGCCCGTGGGGCGGTTCCGATGGGGGACCGTTCGATTATGGCAATATCGAAGAGGCGCTGCAGTCGCAGCGGCGCCTGGTCGAGCTCCGCCTGCGCTCGGGCCAATATGTCGATGGCCTTACCTTCACCTATCACGACATGCATGGCCGCGGGCAGCCGGAGGTGCATGGCGGCGGTGGTGGCGGCGACCATAATCCGCTCTCGCTCGATTCGAACGAGTTCGTGACCTCGGTGAAGGTGCGCTCGGGCACGTGGGTCGACTGGATGCGTGTCGCGACCTCGTCCGGCGCCTCTATCGAGGGTGGCGGTGGAGGCGGCGGCGAACACAGCTTCGAGTTGCCCGATGGCGCGGTGGTGCTCGGCTTCCAGGGGCGCAGCGGTGTGCAAATCGACGCGATCCAGGTGGTCTGGGCAAAGCTCAAGCCAGCGCAGTTCAAGAAGTAAGCGCAATCCTCCCCTTGGCCGGGGGAGGATCCTGACTTCGCCACCTTGCCTTTCGGCGCCGGGGATTCGATCTAGCGCCCCATGCCCGGCAACCGCGCTCGCATTCTCGTCCTCCATCCCGTGCTCGACGTGCTCGACTATCGCGTGCCGCACGGGATGCAGGTCGAGCCCGGCTCGATCGTCGTCGTGCCGATCGGTCCGCGCCAGTTCGTCGGCGTGGTGTGGGAAGAAGAGCGGTTGCCCGGCGAGTTCGTTGGCGACAATCGCCTGCGCAACATCCTCGCCGTAGCAGACGCGCCGCCGATCCCGGCTTCGGTGCGCCGGCTCGTCGAGTGGACCGCCAATTACTATCTCGCGCCGCACTCGGCCGTGCTCCACATGGCGCTGCGCTCGACCGCGGCGCTCGAGGGCGCGCCGACGGTCGTGGAGTATCGCGCGACGGGTACGGTGCCCGACCGGATCACACCGCAGCGCGCGCAGGCGCTCGAGCGGATCGGCGAACGCCAAGGGCTGGTGCGCGAGCTGGCGACAATCGCCGAGGTCTCCGAAGGCGTGATCCGCGGGCTGGTCAAGGTCGGCGCGATCGAGGCGGTGACGGTCAGCACCGACACGCCCTATCCCTTGCCCGATCCGCTGTTCGCGCCGCCCGAGCTATCGCAGCAACAGGCGGACGTCGCCTCGATCCTTCGCCAAGCGGTGGGCGCGCGCGCATTCCAGCCCTTCCTGCTCGACGGCGTCACCGGCTCGGGCAAGACCGAGGTCTATTTCGAGGCGATCGCCGCGGCGCTGGCCGAGGGGCGGCAGACGCTCGTGCTGCTGCCCGAGATCGCGCTGACCGAGCCGTTCCTCACCCGCTTCACCGCGCGCTTCGGTTGCGAGCCGGTGGCGTGGCATTCGGACTTGCGCCAGTCGCAGCGCCGCCGCGCCTGGCGTGCGATCGCCAGCGGCGAAGCATTGGTGACCGTCGGTGCGCGCTCCGCGCTGTTCCTGCCCTATCCCAATCTCGGGCTGATCGTGGTCGACGAGGCGCACGAGACCAGCTTCAAGCAGGAAGAGGGCGTGCATTATCACGCCCGCGACGTCGCGGTGATGCGTGGCAAGTTCGCCCAGTGTCCGGTGGTGCTCGCCTCCGCCACTCCCGCGATCGAGACGCGCCATCAGGTCGAGCTCGGCCGCTATGAGGAGCTCAAACTCCCCGGCCGCTATGGCGCCGCCGAACTGCCGGCGATCGAGGCGATCGACCTGCTCGCCGAGCCGCCCGAGCGCGGCCGCTGGCTATCGCCGCGTTTGGTCAAGGCGGTGGAGGAGACGCTAGGCAAGGGCGAGCAGTCGCTGCTTTTCCTCAACCGCCGCGGCTATGCCCCGCTGACTTTGTGCCGCCATTGCGGGCATCGCTTCCAATGCCCGAACTGCACTGCGTGGATGGTCGAGCACCGGCTGATTGCGCGACTTTCCTGCCATCATTGCGGCCACACCATTCCTGCGCCCGAGATGTGCCCGGAGTGCAAGTCCGAGGACACGCTCGTCGCTTGCGGACCCGGCGTGGAGCGGATCGCCGACGAGGTCTCGGCGCTCTTTCCCGAGGCGCGCACGGCGATCGTCACCTCGGACACGCTCTGGTCGCCGGCGAGGGCGGCCGAGTTCGTCCAGCGTATGGAGCATGGGGCGATCGATATCGTCATCGGCACCCAGCTGATCACCAAAGGCTATCACTTCCCCAATCTGACCCTGGTCGGCGTGGTCGATGCCGATCTCGGGCTCGATGGCGGCGATTTGCGCGCGGCCGAGCGCACCTTCCAGCAGATCATGCAGGTGGCCGGGCGGGCCGGGCGCGGCGAGAAGCCGGGCAAGGTCTATATACAGACGCACGCCCCTGGCGCGGCGGTGATGCAGGCGCTGGTGAGCGGCGACAGCGAGGCCTTCTATGCCGCCGAGACCGAGGCGCGCCGCTACGCCGACGCGCCGCCCTTCGGGCGCTATGCCGCGATCATCGTCTCGTCCGAGGACCGCGTTGCCGCCGAGGAGGTCGCGCGGATGATCGGCCGCTCGGCGCCGCAACTCGACGAGATGCATGTGTTCGGTCCGGCACCCGCGCCACTGGCGATGCTGCGCGGGAGACACCGCTTCCGCCTGCTCGTCCATGCCCGCCGTGCCTTCGACGTGCAGGATGTGATCCGCGAATGGCTGGGCGGATTGAGCTGGGGGCCGAAGGTGCGCGTCAGCGTCGATATCGACCCTTACAGCTTCCTCTGAGGCCTACGCGGCTTCGGCTTTTCTTGCGGGAGCGGATAGGGCCCGATAGGATTTTTCGAGTTTCTGGGGGGTATCCATGTATCGTAAGCTCTTGCCGCTCGCACTTTGCCTCGTGCCGACCGTCGCCCATGCCGAATGGGTCGAGGCGACCTCGCCGCATTTCGTCGTCTATGCCGACGACAATCCGGAAAAGGTCAGGAAATTCGCCACGCGGCTCGAGCAATTCGACCAGTCATTGCGTAAACTGATGGGCGCCTCGCCGCGGCAGGCCAATCCCGCCGCGCGCGTGACCATCTTCTATCTCGACAGCACGTCGGACATCGCGCGCCTCTATGGCAGCGGCGGTCGCAATGTGGGCGGCTTCTACGAGGACCGCGCTTCGGGATCGGTCGCGTTCGTGCCGCACAGCGGCGGCGAGGGGGAGCAGCAGGGCTTCGATTCGCAGGTAGTCCTCTTCCACGAATATGCCCATCATTTCATGTATTCGAACTGGACCGGGGCAGCCTTTCCCAAATGGTTCTCGGAAGGATTCGCCGAATTCTGCGCGACCGCGATTTTCCGCGGCAATGACACGATCGTCCTCGGCGCGCCGCCAAATTACCGCTCCTGGGGCGTCGGTCAGTCGATGTTGCTGCCTGCGCGACGGCTGCTGCTGCCCGACCCCGGGAAGCTGGCGGATGACGAGACCCAGGTGCTCTACGCGCGCGGCTGGGCGCTCTTCGACTATATGCTGTCCGACACCGGGCGCGCGGGGCAGCTTGCTGCCTATATCGGCGCGGTCAATGCGGGAAGGCCGATCGAGGAGGCCAATGCCCTGCTCGGCAATGTCGCTTTGCTCGACGGGAAGCTCAACGCCCATGTGAAGCGCCCGACCTTCACTTCTTTCCCGGTCAATCAGAAGGATCTATCGATCGGCGAGGTGACTCTGCGTTCGCTCAGCCCGGGCGAGGCCGCGACCATGCCGGCGCGTATCCGCTCCGAGCGCGGCGTGGACGAGAAGATAGCGCCCGAGGTGGCAGCGCTCGCGCGGCGGCTGGCCGCGCCCTATGTCAATGACGCCGCGGCGCAAAATGAACTCGCCGAGGCCGAGTTCGACGCTGGCAATTATGCCGCCTCCGAGGCGGCCGCCGACCGTGCGATCGCAGCCGATCCCAAGTCGATCCACGCGTTGCTCTATAAGGGCATGGCGCAGATGGAGGCGGCGCGGAAGGACAAGGTCACCGACCCGGTCCGATGGCAGACGATCCGGCGTTGGTTCCTCGCTGCGAACAAGCTCGACAAGGAGGATCCGCAGCCGCTGATCCTGTTCTACCAGAGCTTCGGTGCGGCGGGGCAGAAGCCTACCGCCAACGCCGAATCCGCGCTGGTCTATGCCTATGCGCTGGCGCCCTACGACATGGGGCTGCGGCTCAATGCGGCCGCGGTACTGCTCGGCCTCGGCAGGACCCAGGCGGCGCGGGTTGCGCTCGAGCCGGTCGCCTATAGCCCGCATGCGGAGACCGGGGGGGCGAAGGCCGCCAAGGTGCTCGAAATACTCGACGCAAAGGGGCCCCAGGCGGCACTCGAGGCCCTGATGGCCAAGGACGAGCCCGTGCAGGATTCCCGAAAGAAGAGCTGATTTCGCGTCTGAACCATCGACGCCGCGGTGGATCGATCGTGTCGCCGCTTGAACAGGCCCGGCTTTTCGCCGAAAGCCGGGCAAAATTTGTTCGAGGATCGGTTAACGATGCGGCGGTTGCTTATCCTGCTGGCGATGCTGGTGGCGTGGACCGTGCCCGCGCGTGCCGACGACATCTCGGCGGCGGGGCGGGGCGTGGTGCGGCTTGTCACGATCGCGGTGGTGGGCGACGAGGTGGTCGGCTTCGGCCATGGCAGCGGCTTTGCCATCGCGCCCAACCGCATCGTGACCAATGCCCATGTCGTGGAGCTGGCGATGCGCTATCCCGACAATGTCGTGATCGGCGTGGTGCCCTCGGAGGGCAGCCGTTCCTATGAGGGCCGGCTGATCGCGGTCGACCCCGATCGCGATCTCGCGCTGATCGAGTTCACCGGGGTCAAGCTCGCGCCGCTGGCGCTCTACAATGGCGGGCTTACCGACGGCGAGGCGATGGTCGCGCTCGGTTATCCGGGCAATGTCGACCTCGCCACGGCGCGCAGCGCGACCGACTATATCACCCCGCTGTCGCCCGTCCGTTCCGAGGGCGGCTTCGCGGGCACGCGCAACATGTCGGGCGTGCAGGTGCTGCTCCACACCGCGAGCATCGCGCGCGGCAATTCGGGCGGCCCGTTGCTCGACCGGTGCGGGCGGGTGCTGGGAGTGAACAACGCGATCACCCGCGCAGATGAAGGCGATTCGACCTTCGGCTTCGCGATCTCCGCGGCCGAGGTCGCGGCCTTCCTCACCTCGGCGAAACAGCCCTTTACCGCGGTCAACCTGCCCTGCACCTCGATCGAGGACCGGCTGGCGGCGGACGCTTCGGACGATGCGCGCGCCCGGGCCGATGCCGATGCGGCGCGCAGCCAAGCCAGTGCCCGCGCGGCGTCCGACCGGCAAGAGGCGATCGAGAAGGCGCGCGCTGCCAACGAATCCGCGCGCGAGAATTTCATGGCCGGCGCCGCGGTTCTGCTCGTGCTCGGCGCGCTGTCGGTGGCGGGCGGCGGACTGCTGCTGACACGCGGCCGCAAGCGCGAGGCGATCTGGGTCGCGGCGGGCGGCGGCGTGCTGATGCTCGGCGCGATCGCGCTGTTCCTCGCCCGGCCCGGCTTCGACGAGGAGTCGGTCGGCGTGCCGGTGCCCGAATCGGCGAGCGCCGTCGGCGGCGCCGCGACAGGCAAGCTGCTCTGCACCTTCGTGCCCGAGAAGAGCCGCGTCACGGTGAGCGAGACGCCGCCCGTGACGCTCGACATCGGTCCGGACGGCTGCATCAACGGGCGCACCCAATATGCCGAATCAGGCAGCCGCTGGCAGCGCGTGCTGGTGCCCGAGCAGGAGCAGACCGTGTCGGTGCTCGAGTTCGATCCGGCCACGCGGATTTACACCAACACGCGCTATCTGCTGTCGAGCGACGCGATGGATCAGGTCCGCAAGCTGCGCACCGATACGATGCTCAAGGAATGTTCGAGCGACCAGACCGCGCGCGCCAACCTCGCCGGCCAGCAGCAGACGATCCGGGCGTCGCTGCCGCGCCTGCCCAACGAAAAACTGGTCTATAGCTGCGCACCGGCGCAGTAGCGCTCAGCCCCGATCCACCCGCGCTGCGAAGCAGCCGGGTTTGGCATTATGGACGTGGAGATAGGCGACTGCCGGATCGGCGAACATTCGCGCGATCAGGGCCTCGAGATCACGCCCCTCGACCACATCCGCGTCGGCCATCATCCCCGCGGCATCGAACGCGCGGACCGAGAGCAGGCGGCGCGTGAGCTGCAATGGCACTTCGTCTTCATATCGAGCCGCAGTCTCGGCGCCTTCGCGCACGAAGATTGCGTGGCGCGAGCGATAGGGCGAGGCGACGGCCAGATGCTCGTAATTGACCAGCAGCAGCGTCTCGCCCGGCTCGGCGTCCTCGAGCGTGACCCGGCAGGGAAAGCCGGGGCTCTTGTCCGCGGTCATGCGCACCGCTTCGATGGCAGAGAGGTCTGTATCGCTCGCGCCGTAGAGATGGCGGAACGGAGCGGGGTCGAGCCCCGTGATCACAAAGCTCATTCCTCGACTCCTTCGCGCTTGCGCAGCACCAGCTTGCGGTCGACGCCATAGGCATAGCCGCCCATGCTGCCGTCGCTGCGCTGGGCGCGGTGGCAGGGGATCACCACCGCGACATGATTGGATCCGCACGCGGTCCCGACCGCGCGTACCGCCTTGGGGTTGCCCGCCTCGGCGGCGAGTTGGGCATAGCTGCGCGTCTCGCCCGAGGGGATTTCACGCAGCGCCTGCCACACCGCTTCCTGGAAAGCGGTGCCCTGTACGTCGATCGGCAGGTCGGCATCGCGCTCGGGCGATTCGACCTGATGGACGACCCGCGCGGCGAGCTCGGCCAGAGCCGCACCGCCGGGGACGATCTCCGCCGCGGGGAAGCGCTGGGCAAGATCGAGCGAATCCTCGTCGAAGGCGACGCGGCACAGTCCCTTGTCGGTCGCCGCGATCAGCAGCGCGCCGAGACTGGTGTCGGCGAGCGTCCAGCGGATCGTCACGCCCGCGCCGCCGCGCTTCCAGGCGCTCGGCGTCATGCCCAGCCGGGCGTTGGCGGTCTCGTAGAAGCGGCTCGGCGCCGAATAACCGGCTTCGTAGATCGCGCCGGTGACGGTCTCCTCGCTGCCCAGCGCCTCGGTAGCACGACGGGCGCGCAGTCCGCGGGCGTAAGCGGCGGGAGTCACACCGGTGGCGCGCTTGAACAGGCGGTGGAAATGGTGCGGGGCATAGCCGACCCGTTCGGCCAGTTCCTCGAGCCCGATCGGGTCCTCGGCGGCCTCGATCAGCGCGACCGCCTCGGCCACCGCGATGCGGTCGCGGCCGACTTCGTCGGGCTTGCAGCGCAGGCAGGCACGATAGCCGGCCTCGCGCGCCGCGGCGGCGTCGGGATAGAAAAGCACATGCTCGCGCTTCGGCCGCCGCGCGGGGCAGCTCGGCTTGCAATAGATGCCGGTGGTGGTGACTGCGCCCACTACGCGCCCATCATAGGCGCGGTCGCGGCGCTCGAAGGCCTCCCATGCGGCCTGATCGGTTACGGCGTGCTGTGTCATGGGAGTGATATAGGCGCGTCGGGACAGGGCCACATCCCGCAGCTTGCGATCAAACCGATCTTCCTCTGCCGCTCGAGGGAAAGGGCTATTCGCTCTGCGCGCGCGGCTTCCAGGTGAGCACGCGCCACGCATACCAGGCCGCCCCCACCACCACGAGCGCCACGATCCCCGGCGTCACATAGCGGTCGATCGTGTTGAAGCTGGTGCCCAGCCAATAGCCGAAGCCGACGAGGATGGTGTTCCACACCGCGCTGCCCGCCGCGGTGAACAGCGTGAAGCGCGCCGTGCCCATGTTCATGAGTCCCGCCGGCAGCGAGATCATCGTGCGTCCGAACGGCAGGAAGCGGAAAGTGAAGACGGTCTTGCCGCCGTGGCGCTGGAAGAAATGCTCGAGCTTCTCGATCTCGGCCCAGCCGAAGGTCAGCCAGCGCTCGTGACGGTCGACGAAGGGCTTGAGCCGTTCATAGCCGACGCGCTTGCCGATCTCGAACCAGAAGAAATTGCCGACCACGCAGCCCAGCGTTCCGACCAGGACCAGCAGGACGAAGTCCATCTGCCCGCGCGCCGCGGCGATGCCGGCCACGCCCATGATCGCCTCGGACGGGACGGGGGGAATGATGTTCTCGAGGACCATCAGGAGGAAGATCCCCCAATAGCCCCCGGCGGTGAGCAGGCTCATGCGCGGGCGGCGACCTTCGCTTCGATCGCTTCCCAGATCATCGCGGCGGTATCGGTTCCGTTGAACTTGTCGATCGCGACGATGCCGGTGGGCGAGGTGACGTTGATCTCGGTCAGCCACTCGCCGCCGATCACGTCGATGCCAACGAACAACAGCCCGCGTTTCTTCAATTCCGGGCCGAGCACCGCGCAGATTTCCTTCTCGCGCGGGCTGAGCTCGGTCTTCGCCGCCACGCCGCCGACCGCGAGGTTCGAGCGGATCTCGCCGGCGCCGGGCACGCGGTTGACCGCGCCGGCCACCTCGCCGTCGACCAATACGATGCGCTTGTCGCCCTCGGCCACCGCGGGGAGGAAGGCCTGCACCATATGCGGCTCGCGATAGGCGGTGTTGAACACCTCGATCAGCGAAGCGAGGTTGGCGCCGTCGCGCCCGACCTTGAAGATCGCCTTGCCGCCATTGCCGTGGAGCGGCTTGACCACGATCTCGCCGTGCTCGGCGAGGAAGGCGCGCGCTTCCTCGAGGCTGCGCGTGACTAGCGTGGGCGGCATGAACTGCGGATAATCGAGCACGAACACCTTCTCGGGTGCGTTACGCACCGCGGCGGGGTCGTTCACGACGAGGGTCTTGTGGGCGATCCGCTCGAGCAGATGCGTCGCGGTGATATAGCCGAGGTCGAAGGGCGGATCCTGTCGCATCAGCACCACATCGGCCTCGTCGCCGAGGTCGAGCTTCACCGGATCCTCGAAATGGAAATGATTGCCCTGCACCCGCTGGACGGTGACCGGATGCGCGCGCGTCCACACCTTGCCGGCCGAATAGTTCAAATCCTCGGCGGTGTAATGGAACAGCCTGTGCCCGCGCGCCTGTGCCGATAGCATCAGCGCGAAGGTCGAATCGCCGGCGATGTTGATCGCATCGAGCGGGTCCATCTGCACGGCGACAGTCAGCGGCATCATAGTCTCCCTTGAATCCGGTGGCCATTTAGGGAGCGAATATGCGTTCGTCACCCGATCCAGGCATTCTCGATATGGCGGGGCAGGCTGCCCGGCGCGATCAGCACCACGTCGACGCGGATATCGTCGCCGGGATCGGCATAACGCGGCATCAGATATTCCGCAGCGGCGGCGACGCGGGCGAGCCGCGGTTCGTCGATCGCATAGTCGAGTTCGCCCGCGGTGGCCCGCGTCTTGACCTCGACAAACGCGACCAATTTGCCGCGCTTCGCCACCAGATCGACCTCGCCCACCGGCGTGCGCACGCGCTTGTCGAGGATGCGCCAGCCCTTGAGGCGCAGATACCACGCCGCGCGCGCCTCGCCGTCGCGGCCCGAGGCCTCGGCGAGGCGGCGGTCCCTCATTTGCCCTTCATCTCCATCGCCCGAGCATAGAGCGCCTTGCGGTCGAGCCCGAACTTCTTCGCCACCTCGCCCGCCGCCTTGGCCACAGGCAGCCGGGTGAGCGCTTCGGCGAGCGCGGCGTCGGCATCCTCGGCACTGGGGGGCGGGGCCTCGCCGGGCGGGGCGACGACGATCACGATCTCGCCCTTGGGCGGTGCCTCGGCATAGCGCGCGGCGAGCGCCGAGAGGCTGTCGGTGACGCATTCCTCGAACTTCTTGGTGATCTCGCGCGCGACGCCCGCCTCGCGATCTCCCAGCCCTTCGGCGAGCGCGGCCAGCGTCGCGGAGAGGCGCGGACCCGATTCGTAGAGGATTAGGGTCGCACGCACATTGGCGATCTCGGCGATCGCTTCGGCGCGCGCCTGCTGCTTGGGCGGCAGGAAGCCCAGAAAGAGGAAGCGATCGGTCGGCAGCCCGGCGAGCGTCAGCGCGGCGATCGCGGCGCAAGGGCCGGGGATCGTCACCACGCTATGGCCGGCGACGCGTGCGTCGCGCACCAATTTATAGCCGGGATCGGAGATCAGCGGTGTCCCCGCGTCCGACACCAGGGCCACTGCTTCGCTCCCCATCCTCGCGATCAGGCCGGGGCGGACCGATTCGGCATTATGATCGTGATAGGGCAGCATCGGCCGCTTGATGCCGATATGACGAAGCAGGCCTGCGGTCACACGAGAGTCTTCGACCGCAACTACCGCGGCATTCGTGAGTATATGGGCTGCACGGGGGCTGAGGTCGCCCAGATTGCCGATCGGCGTGGCGACGATATAGAGACCGGGCGCGAGTTCGGCGTTCATGAGGGGAGAGTTCATGGCAGAGGCGGCACTATCATCGCAACGGGGAGTGCTCGGCTATTTGCGTCGCGCGGTCGTATTGGCCAGCCTTGCGCTGGTCGCGGCTTGCTCGAGCGGGCGAGTGATTCCCGAGAGCGCGCCGCCGCCGGTGGTAAAAGCGCCGCCGCCCGTGGCGCCGCGCCCGATCTCGCCGGGCCTGCCGCAGGACGTCGCACGGCACCGCGTCGCGTTGCTCGTGCCGCTCACCGGTTCCAATGCCGGTGTGGGCAATTCGCTCAACAACGCTACCCAGCTCGCCTTGCTCGATTCGCAGAGCGAGGCGGTGCGAATCACCACCTATGATACTGCCAAGGGTGCCGCCGCCGCCGCGCAGCGCGCGATTGACGAGGGCAACAAGCTGATCCTCGGCCCGCTGCTCGCGGACGATGTCCGCACGGTGCTGCCGATCGCGCGCGCGGCGCATGTGCCCGTGCTGAGCTTTTCGAACGATGCCAGCGTGGCGGGCAACGGCGCCTGGCTGCTCGGCTATTCGCCGACCCAGTCGATCGAGCGCGTGGTGGACTTCGCCAAGGAGAGCGGGATCAGCAATTTCGTCGGGTTGATGCCGAGCGGTGTCTATGGCGAGCGCGCGTCGACCGCTTTCCTCCGCGCGGTGGAAGCATCGGGCGGCAAGGTGCTCGCGCTCGAGACCTATGATCGCGCGCCCGGATCGATGAACGGCGCGATCGCGCGGCTGAACAAGGCGCCCTACCAGGCGGTGCTGCTCGCCGGCCCCGCCAACAGCGCTGCGGTCGCGGTACCGGTGATCCGCCGCAACGGCGGCGCGAGCGCGCGGTTGCTCGGCACCGAATTGTGGAACAGCGATTCGGGGATCGGCGCGAACGCGGCGCTCAACGGCGCGTGGTTCGCGAGCGTGCCGAACAAATATTACCGCCAGTACGCCGGCAAATACCGCGCGCGTTTCGGCTCGGCGCCCTACCGCCTGTCGACGCTCGGCTATGATTCGGTGCTGCTGACCGTGCGCATCGCGCGCGACTGGCATCCGGGCGACGATTTCCCGGTCGCGCGGCTGAGCGACCGCGATGGCTTCGTCGGACTCGACGGCGCCTTCCGCTTCGGCCGCGACGGCATCGCCGAACGCGCGCTCGAGGTGCAGGAGATCAAGGGCGGGACCACGATTGCGGTGTCCCCGGCGCCGACCGGGTTCGGCGGGAAGTAAACCAATTCCTCCCCGAGCTTGCTCGGGGAGGGGGACCATTTGCGCAGCAAATGGTGGAGGGGCGGCCGCGCAGCGGCCGGGAACCTCGCCAAGCCATTCCGCGCCTATGGCGCGGCCCCTCCACCACCGCCTTCGGCGGCGTCCCCCTCCCCCAGACAAGCTGGGGGAAGAATTCAGGTGAGTACGACCTCTCTTAGAATCGCTTCGAGCACCGGCATTCCCGCATCCGTGACTCGCAGCCGGTCGCCCTCGCGCTCCACCAAGCCCTGCTCGACCAGCAGCACCACCGCCGCCGAATCGACCGGCGCCTCGCCTCCAGCCAGCGCCGCGATCCGCTCCAGGTCCACGCCCTCGGCCAGTCGCAGCCCCATCAGCAACGCCTCGACCGCGCGTTCCTGCGGGACCAGCGCATCCTCGCGCTCGATGCCATGGCCATTCCGGTCGACCGCGGTGATCCAGTTCTCGGGTTTCTTCCGCCGGAAGCTCGCTGCGCCGAGGCGGCGCCCGTGCGCGCCGGGGCCGATTCCGGCATAATCCTGGTACCGCCAGTAAGCGAGATTGTGCCGGCTCTCGCCACCTGGCCGGGCATGGTTGGAGATCTCGTAGGCGGGTAGTCCGGCATCGGCGGTGATCGCCCGCGTCGCCTCGAATAGATCGGCAGCGGCGTCGGGATCATAGGCTGCGAGCTCGCCTTTCTCGAACAGGGTGGCGAAGCGCGTGCCCGGCTCGATCGTCAGCTGGTAGAGCGAGAGATGCTCGGTGCCGAAAGCGAGCGCGCGACGCAGCTCGGCTTCCCATTGGTCGAGCGTCTGCTCGGGCCGTGCGTAGATCAGGTCGAAGCTCACCCGGCCGAACTCGCGCTGTGCGGTCTCGAGTGCGGCCAGCCCTTCGCCGACGTCATGCGCGCGGCCGAGGAAGCGCAGAGCCGAATCGTCCAGCGCCTGCAGGCCGAGCGACACGCGGTTCACCCCCGCCGCGGCGAGATCGGCGAAGCGTGCGGCCTCGACCGAGGAGGGATTCGCCTCGAGCGTGATCTCGCAGCCCTCGACCAGGCCCCAGCGCGACTCCGCGGCTTCGATCACCGCCGCCACCGTTTCCGGCGGCATCAGCGAGGGGGTGCCACCCCCGAAAAAGATCGATCCGACGCGCCGCCCCGGCAGCAGATCCGCCTCATGCGCCAGGTCGCGCAGCATCGCCGCGCGCCACGCCGCCTGGTCTACGCTTTCGCGGACATGGCTGTTGAAGTCGCAATAGGGGCATTTCGAGACGCAGAACGGCCAGTGCACGTATAGCGCCAGCGCTTCGCGGTCGGCGGCCGGGCGCTCGGGGGTGATCAGGCTCGCCATGCAGGGAGTTTTAACGCTGGAGCGGGTAACGGGAATCGAACCCGTGTATTCAGCTTGGAAGGCTGCTGCACTACCATTGTGCTATACCCGCCCGCAGCGGAAGCGCGGAATTAGCGATCCCGGCGCGGCGACGCAAGGCCGTTGCGGCGGCAGAAACGAGGATATGGCGCTTGCCCCGGCACTCGACTAGATAGCGCCCCCCAATGGCACGTATCGAAACCCCCAACCGCATCCGCGGCACGCAAGATATCTTTGGCGAGGACCAGCGCCGCTTCGGTCAGGTGCTGGAGACGTTCGAGCGCGTGCGCCGTCTCTATGGCTTCCAGCGCGTCGACATCCCTATCTTCGAGGCGACCAACGTGTTCGCCCGCTCGATGGGCGAGACGTCCGACGTCGTCTCGAAGGAGATGTACACCTTCGAGGACCGCGGCGGCGATTCGATCACGCTGCGCCCCGAATTCACCGCAGGCATCGCGCGGGCCTATATCACCGAGGGCTGGCAGCAGCATGCGCCGCTCAAGCTGGCGACCGCCGGCCCGGTGTTCCGTTACGAGCGCCCGCAAAAGGGCCGCTACCGCCAGTTCCACCAGATCGACGCAGAGATCATCGGCGCGCCCGAGCCGCAGGCCGATGTCGAACTGCTCGTGCTCGCCGATCAGCTGCTCGACGAGCTGGGGATCAAGGAAGGCGTGACGCTCCAGCTCAACACGCTGGGCGACGCTGCGACGCGCGAAGCGTGGCGCGAGGCTTTGGTCGCGCATTTCGAGGCGCATAGGGACCAGCTGTCCGAGGACAGTCTGACCCGGCTCGAGAAGAATCCGCTGCGCATCCTCGATTCGAAGGATCCGCGCGACCGGCCGGTCGCCGACAGCGCGCCGGACATCGACGCTTATCTGACCGACGAGGCCGCGGCCTTCTTCAAGGCGGTGACCGCCGGGCTCGATGCCGCGGGCGTCGCCTGGACGCGCAATAGCCGCCTCGTGCGCGGGCTCGATTATTATCGCCACACCGCGTTCGAGTTCGTCACCGACCGGCTCGGCGCGCAGGGCACGGTGCTCGCCGGCGGACGCTATGACGGGCTGATCGGTTCGCTCGGCGGTGCCGAGACGGCGGGCGTGGGCTGGGCCGCGGGCGTCGAGCGGCTCGCGATGCTGCTGGCCGAGCCGGCGCCCGAGCGGGTCGACGTGGCGGTGGTGCCGATGGGCGAGGCGGCGGGCCGCTTCGCGCAGGGCGTGCTCGCCGATCTGCGCCGCGCCGGGCTGGCCGCCGACATGGCGTTCCGCGGCAATATGAAGAAGCGCATCGCCAAGGCCGACGCGCAGGGCGCACGCTATGCCGTGATCCTCGGCGACGACGAACTCGCGCGCGGCGAGGCCTCGGTGAAGGACCTCGCGGCCGGCACCCAGGAGGCGTTGCCGCTGGCCGGGCTCGCGCTGGTGTTGTTCGACAAGATGCTCGACGCCGAAATGGCCGTCGCCGAAGCGCGCGGGGGCGCGACCGACTGATGTTGATTCCTGCCGACCGGATTGCCGCGATCGAGGCACGGCGCGACGAATTGCAGGCGCTGATGGCGACGGGCGACCTGCCGTCCGACCGTTTCGTCGCGGTCTCGAAGGAATATGCCGAGCTCGAGCCGGTGGCGCAGGCCGCGGGCGAGGTGCGCCGGCTCCGCGCCGAGCTGGAAGTGCTCGCGGGCATGGAAGCCGACAAGGATCCCGAGATCCGCGAGATGGCGCGCGACGAGATCGAGACGATCCGCCGCACGCTGCCCGAAGCCGAGCGGCAGCTCGCGCTGTCGCTGCTGCCGCGCGATGCCGCGGACGAGCGCGCCGCGATGCTCGAGATTCGTGCCGGCACCGGCGGCGACGAAGCGGCGCTTTTCGCGAGCGACCTGTTCCGTATGTACCAGCGTTATGCCGATCGCATGGGCTGGAAGGTCGAACTGATCTCTGCCTCGATGTCCGAGGCGGGCGGCTACAAGGAAGTCGTCGCTTCTGTGACGGGTGCGGGCGTGTTCGCCAAATTGAAGTTCGAGAGCGGCGTGCATCGCGTGCAGCGCGTGCCGGTGACCGAGGCGGGTGGACGCATCCATACCTCCGCTGCGACGGTGGCGGTGCTGCCGGAAGCCGAGGAAGTCGACGTCAAGATCGACGACAAGGACCT
>Ga0065165_1001459_pt1 | contig 25533 bp, 17 predicted proteins | sample AraplaMF_Cvi_mMF_FD_63813 | JGI IMG/M metagenome (GOLD analysis project Ga0065165, IMG submission 63813) | Arabidopsis root microbial communities from the University of North Carolina, USA - plate scrape MF_Cvi_mMF (version 2) (version 3) | ecosystem: Host-associated > Plants > Roots >... | reverse complement strand
GCGCTGCGCGGCGGCACGCTGGAGATGACCATCCCCGACAGCTCCACGCTGGTGTCGCTGGTGAAGCCTTTCGGCGTGCTGAACCTGCCGCTGACCTTCGCCAACGAGAAGGAAGCCGATGGCGTGCTCGACGGCCCCTTCGGGCAGAAGCTGCTGGCCAAGCTGCCGGAGAAAGGCCTGGTCGGCCTGGGCTTCTGGGAGAACGGCTTCCGCCACGTCACCAACTCGCGCCGCCCGGTGCAACGCGCCGAGGACCTGAGCGGCCTGAAGCTGCGCGTGATCCAGAGCCCGCTGTTCCTGGACACCTTCAACGCACTGGGGGCCAATGCGACCCCCATGCCCTTCACCGAACTCTATTCGGCGATGGAGCAGACCGCGGTCGATGGCCAGGAGAACCCGCCGGCCACCATCCTGGCCAGCAAGTTCTACGAGGTGCAGAAGCACCTAGTGCTGTCGCGACACATGTACAGCGCCTGGGTGCTGCTGATGTCGAAGAAGACCTGGGACGGTCTCTCGCGCGAGGAACAGAAGATCGTGCAGGAGGCCGCGCGCGAAGCCACGCTGCATGAACGCAAGACCATCCGGGCGTTCTCCGAGACGGCCCTGGCCGAGCTGAAGAAGGCCGGCATGCAGATCACCGAATTGCCGCCGGCCGAGCAGGCCCGCATGCGCGGCAAGCTGCAGCCGGTGCTGGCCAAGTTCAGCAAGGAGTTCGGCGAAGACACGACCGCCGAACTCAACGGCGAGCTGGCCAAGGTGCGCGGCGCCGCGACGGCCGGGAAGTAATCCGCCTCTCCCCCGGATCTCCCGGATCTCCCGGATCTCCTGGAAGGCGGCCCTGCCGCCTCCTGTCCCCTTCCTCTTCCTTCGAGACGATGGCCATGGACCACCCAGCCGGTCGGCGCCTGCGCTCGCGCGAATGGTTTGCCGACCCCCACCGCTCCGACATGACGGCGCTCTATCTGGAGCGTTTCATGAACTACGGCCTGACGCCCGAGGAACTGCGTTCGGGCCGCCCCATCATCGGCATCGCGCAGACGGGCAGCGACCTGTCCCCGTGCAACCGCATCCACCTGGACCTGGCGCGGCGCGTGCGCGACGGCATCCGCGACGCCGGCGGGATCCCGATGGAATTCCCGGTGCACCCGATCTTCGAGAACTGCCGCCGCCCCACTGCGGCGCTGGATCGCAACCTGGCCTACCTCGGCCTGGTCGAGATCCTGTACGGCTACCCCATCGACGCTGTGGTCCTGACCACGGGCTGCGACAAGACCACGCCGGCCGGCATCATGGCCGCCTCCACCGTCGACATCCCGGCCATCGTGCTGTCCGGCGGGCCCATGCTCGACGGCTGGCATGGCGGCGAGCTGGTGGGCTCGGGCACGGTGATCTGGCGCAGCCGCCGTCAACTGGCCGCCGGCGAGATCGACGAAGAGGAATTCCTGCAGCGTGCCTGCAGCAGCGCGCCCTCCGCCGGGCACTGCAACACCATGGGCACGGCGTCGACGATGAACGCCGTCGCCGAGGCCCTGGGCCTGTCGCTGCCGGGCTGCGCTGCCATTCCCGCACCGTACCGCGAACGCGGCCAGATGGCCTATGAGACCGGCCGCCGCATCGTCGGCATGGCCTTCGAGGACCTGCGGCCCTCGCGCCTCCTCAGCCGCGAGAGTTTCCTCAACGCGCTGGCGGTGGTCAGTGCCGCCGGCGGCTCCAGCAACGCACAGGTCCACATCATGGCGATGGCCCGCCATGCCGGCGTGGACCTCCGTCCCCAGGACTGGACCGACCATGCCTACGACCTGCCGCTGCTGCTGGACATGCAGCCCGCGGGCAGGTTCCTGGGCGAACGCTTCTTCCGCGCCGGCGGCGTGCCGGCGCTGATGTGGGAGTTGCTCAAGGCCGGCCGCCTGCACGGCGACTGCGCCAGCGTCACCGGCCGGACCCTGGCCGAGAACATCGAGGGCCGCGAGACCAGCGATCGCGAGGTGATCCGCCCCTTCGACGCGCCGCTGATGCCCCAGGCCGGCTTCCTGGTGCTGAGCGGCAACCTGTTCGACTTCGGCATCCTGAAGACCTCGGTGATGTCGCAGCACTTCCGCGAGCGCTACCTGAACCGGCCCGGCCACGAAGGCGTGTTCGAAGCCCGCGCCGTGGTGTTCGACGGCGCCGACGACTACCACGCCCGCATCAACGACCCGGCGCTGGAGATCGACGAGGGCTGCATCCTGGTGATGCGCGGCGCCGGTCCCATCGGCTGGCCGGGCTCGGCCGAGGTGGTGAACATGCAGCCGCCCGACGCGCTGATCCAGCGCGGCATCCAGACCCTGCCGACCTTGGGCGACGGCCGCCAGTCCGGCACCGCCGACAGCCCCTCCATCCTCAACGTCTCGCCCGAGAGCGCCGTCGGCGGCGGGCTGCGCTGGCTGCAGACCGGCGACGTGATCCGCGTCGACCTGCGGGCCGGCCGCTGCGATGCGCTGGTGTCCGAGGAAGAGATCGCGCGCCGCCTGCGCGAGACGTCGCCGCCGCCGTTGCCGGCCAGCCAGTCGCCGTGGGAGGAGATCTACCGCAGCCACACCGGCCAGTTGGCGGAGGGCGCCACCTTGGACCTGGCCCTGAAGTACCGCCGCATCGCCGAACGCACGCCGCGCCACAACCATTGACACCGCACGAGGAACGCTGAATGACTGCAACGACAACGGCCCTGCCGGAGCGCACCGATGGCCTTCACCCCGTCCTGCCGCAGGACGGCCTGGCCGGCACGCTCGTGGGGCGTGTGTGGCGCGCCGGCTCGCCCGCCGGCCCGGCGGTGGTGGCCCTGCGCGCCGAGGGCGTCTTCGACGTGAGCAGGGAGTTCGCCACCATGAGCACGCTGCTGGAGGCCGCGCAACCGGCGAAGGCCGTCCGCTCGGTGTCCGGCGAGTTCCTGTGCAGCATCGACGCGCTGCTGGACAACAGCAAGGCGGACGGCAGGGACGCCGCCCTGCCCTGGCTGCTGGCCCCCTGCGACCTGCAGGTCGTCAAGGCCGCCGGCGTGACCTTCGCCGCCAGCATGATCGAACGCGTGATCGAGGAGCAGGCCGGCGGCGACGCCAGTCGCGCCCTCGGCCTGCGCAGCCAGGTCACGGCCCTGATCGGCGACGACCTGTCCCGCATCCGCCCCGGCTCGGCCGAGGCCATGGCGCTGAAGGCGCTGCTGCAGCAGAAGAAGCTCTGGTCGCAGTACCTGGAGGTCGGCATCGGGCCCGATGCGGAGGTCTTCACCAAGTCGCCGGTGCTGGCCTCGGTCGGACATGGCCAGGACATCGGCATCCGGGCGGACTCGGTCTGGAACAACCCCGAGCCGGAGGTGGTGCTGGCGGTCAACAGCCGCGGCGACATCGTCGGCGCGGCGCTGGGCAACGACGTCAACCTGCGCGACATCGAAGGCCGCAGCGCCCTGCTGCTCGGCAAGGCCAAGGACAACAACGCCTCCTGCGCCATCGGCCCCTTCATCCGCCTGTTCGACGACGACTTCGGACTGGACCAGCTCCGCCGCGAGACCGTCCACCTGCAGGTCCACGGCGACGACGGCTACACGCTGCGCGGCATCAACACCATGGCCAGCATCAGCCGCGACCCGGTGGACCTCGTGGCGCAGACGCTGGCCTGCCACCAGTACCCGGACGGCTTCATGCTGTTCCTGGGCACGCTGTTCGCGCCCATCGACGACCGCGACGAGCCGGGCGGCGGCTTCACCCACAAGCTGGGGGACGTGGTGACCATCCACAGCCACTGGCTCGGCGCCCTGCAGAACCGCGTGACGCATTGCGAGGCCGCGCCCCCGTGGCGCTTCGGCCTGCGCGCCCTCATCGGCAACCTCGCCGACCGCGGCCTGCTGCAGGGAGCCGCGCTGTGACGGTCGGGCGGTCCACGGGGGCGGCGTCATGATCGACCTCGCCATCGACCGGTTCTGCCGCGTCATCGACCTGCTGATCGCCGGCGCGCTCGCGGTGATGGTGGTGCTGGTGTTCGGCAATGTCGTGCTGCGCTACGCCTTCAACTCCGGCATCGCCGTCAGCGAGGAAGTGTCGCGCTGGCTCTTCGTCTGGCTGTGTTTCATGGGCGCGGTGGCCGCCTTGAAGGAAGGGGCCCACCTGGGCACCGACATGCTGGTGTCGCGACTGCCCCGGGCCGGCAAGAAGGCCTGCATGCTGCTGGGCCACCTGCTGATGCTCTACGTGACCTGGCTGTTCCTCGACGGAAGCTGGCAGCAGGCGCGCATCAACCTGGACGTGGAAGCACCGGTGACCGGCGCCTCGATGGCCCTCTTCTACGGATCGGGCGTCGTCTTCTCGGTCTGCGCCGGCATCCTGCTGCTGTTGCAGCTGGTGCGCCTGCTGACCGGCGACCTCCGCGACAGCGAGCTCGTGATGGTCAAGGAATCGGAGGAGCAGGCCGAGCTTGAGACCCTGCAGGCCGAACTGGCCCGCGCCGAGGCGCAGCGCGCCTCCCCCGCCCCCTCTTCGAACGGCAGGCCGTCATGACCGTCTTCATCTTCCTCGGCAGCCTCATCGGCGCGATGGCGCTGGGCATTCCCATCGCCTATGCCCTGCTGGCCAGCGGCGTGGCACTGATGTGGCACCTGGACCTGTTCGACGCGCAGATCCTGGCGCAGAACTTCATCAACGGGGCGGACAGCTTCCCGCTGCTCGCGGTGCCCTTCTTCATGCTGGCCGGCGAGATCATGAACGTCGGCGGCCTGTCGCAGCGCATCGTCAACTTCGCGCTGGCGCTGGTCGGGCACGTCAAGGGCGGCCTGGGCTACGTGGTGATCGTGGCCGCCTGCCTGCTGTCGGCGTTGTCGGGTTCCGCCGTGGCCGACGCCGCGGCGCTGACGGCGCTACTGCTGCCGATGATGGTCAAGGCGGGCCACAAGCGCGAAGTCTCCGGCGGGCTGATCGCCGCGGCGGGCGTCATCGGTCCCATCATCCCGCCCAGCATCGGCTTCGTCATCTTCGGCGTCGCCGCCAACGTGTCGATCAGCAAGCTGTTCATCGCCGGCATCGTGCCCGGGATCATGATCGGCATCGGCCTGGCGCTGACCTGGTGGTGGGTGGGCCGCAGGGAGCAGCTGGCCCTGCCCCCGCGCAGGACACGCGCCGAGGTCTGGACCGCCGCCCGCCAATCGGTGTGGGCGCTGATGCTGCCGGTGTTCATCCTGGTGGGCCTGCGCATGGGCGTCTTCACGCCGACCGAAGCGGCGGTCGTGGCGGCGGTCTACGCGATGTTCGTCGCCACCGTGGTCTACCGGGAACTGTCGCTGAAGGCGCTGGTGCGCGCCTTCGTGACGGCCGCGCGCACCACGGCGGTGGTGATGTTCCTGGTGGCCGCCGCCATGGTGTCGGCCTGGCTCATCACGGTGGCCAACCTGCCGACGCAGGTGGTGGACCTGCTGCGCCCGCTGCTGGACCACCAGACGCTGCTGCTGATCGCCATCATGCTGCTGGTGATGCTCGTGGGCACGGCCATGGACATGACGCCCACCATCCTGATCATGACGCCGGTGCTGATGCCCCTGGTCAAGGCGGCCGGCATCGATCCCATCTACTTCGGCGTGCTGTTCATCATCAACAACTCCATCGGCCTGGTCACGCCGCCGGTGGGGACCATCCTCAACGTGGTGGCCGGCGTCGGCCGCATGAAGATGGACGAGGTCACGCGCGGCGTCCTGCCGTTCATGGCGGCCCAGTTCGCCGTGCTCTTCCTCATGGTCCTCTTCCCGCAGACGGTGCTGGCGCCGCTGCGCTGGTTCTATTGAAACGCCAGCCCAAGGAGACAAGACATGCGACTGGCAACGCCCAGCAGACGTGACCTCAAGAAGCTGTTGATCGCCTGGCCGGCCGGACTGGCCGTCGCGAGCGGCGCATGGGCCGTCGATCGACCCGCCGATCCCGCGCAATGGCCCGCGCTGAAGGAGGTCTACCGCCATCACTTCCTGATCGGCAGCACCAACCTCAGCGCCGCCAACTTCGGCGCCGACGTGGTGCCGGGGGAGAACTCGGTCGCCGCCATGACCGTGAAGCACTTCGACGTGGTGACGCCCGGCAATGCGATGAAGCCGGAATTCTGGAATGGCGGGATCAGCAATCCGACGCCGAACTTCCTCACGAACCTCAGCTCGGGCATCAACGCCGACATCGCCGCCGCCAATGCGCGCGGGATCAAGGTGAACGGACATGTCCTGCTCTGGCACAACCAGTCGGCGCAATGGCCCGCGCCCAATCTCCCGACCTCGACCGGCGGATGGGAGACGCCGTGGGACTACGCCACCGCGAAGGCCGGCCTGGAATACTACGTCCGGACCGTGGCCGGCCACTTCGACAAGGCGCCGTTCAAGGTCTACGCGTGGGACGTGGTCAACGAGGCGTTCAAGGACAGCCCCGACAACCCGGCCGACTGGCGCAATGCCCTGCGCACCGGCTACAACCCGGAGGAGCGCCCGTCCCGATGGGCCCAGGCCTACGCCAAGGGCGGCAAGAGCTGGGACTATCTGTACGACGCCTTCTTCCACGCGCGCCAGAACACGACGGCGATCCTCAACTACAACGACTTCAACGACAACGAGCGCGCCTCCAAGGCCGAGGCGATCGCCGCGATGGTCAAGGAGTTCAATGAACGCTACGCGGCCGATTCGGCCGCGGGCAAGGGCCGGGTCCTGCTGGACGCCAAGGGCCGTCCCAGGCCGCTGGTCGACGTCGTCGGCACGCAGGGGCACTGGGACATGCGGCTCAACCTGGATGCCTTCGAGAGGACCCTCAGGACCTATCTCGACACGGGCGTCGATGTCGATCTGACCGAACTGGATCTCGCCCCCACCCTCGGCCTGGACAAGGGCGAACGCATCCAGAACGGACCCGAGATGGACGTCCTTTTCATGGAGCAGGGCGTCCAGTACGCGAAGCTCTTCAGCCTGCTCAAGGAATACGCCGCCGGTCCCGCGGGGCGACATCGCGAGTACAAGGGCGGCGTGCATCGCGTCACCTGGTGGGGAATGACGGACCCGGGCTATCACACCAACGGCTATCCCTGGTCCGGCGTCGGTCGACCGAAGGAGGCCTACTGGGCCGTCACCGACCCGGAGCAGTACCTGATCGATGCGGGCCTGCCGCCGCACGGCGTCACGGCGACCTTCCGGTATGGCGGAGAGACCTTCCAGGCCAGGACCTGGGGCGGCAGGAACGCCCACGCGATGCTCGACATCCACGTGCTGGCCGGGACCCGGCGCGTCGCCTTCAACGCACGCAACGTCTCCCTGCCCGAGGGATTCGCCGTCGAGAGCATGAAGTTCAATCCGGCCGACTGCGCGGTGGAACCCGGGAGCCCCTGTCACGTGACGGTCACCGCGAGAGGCCCCGCGCCGGCCGAGGCCTACCGGGCCGCGGGCGTGGAGAACACGGCGACGTTCGTGCTGTCCTTCGGCAAGATGGCGGTGGGCTGGATGGACGCGGCCAACACGCTGGAGGCGCCGCTGTCCTATGCGGAGGTCCGCTTCAGCGATGGCGTGACCCGGTTCAGGCAATACCGGACCGTCTACGGCGATGACGGCATGGCCCGGGCATCGGGCGTGACGGAAATGAAGGCGGTGCCCAGACACGGCCGCGGCACCTTGGTCCTCTCGCCGCGAGATCCGATCGCCGGCCCCCCGGGCCTGCGGCTGCACAAGCATCCGGCCACGGAGAAGGCCTGGCGGCTGGCCACCCGACTGGAACCTGGAAGGACCTACATGGTCGTGTCCGCGGACTCGGCCTACAACGGCCGGACCCGGGCGGCGGCCCTGACGAACCGGACCAAGCCCGCCACGTCGGCCTCGCCGGAATCGCTCTCGCGCACGCCGGTCCTCCTGCGCGGCCGCACGCTGCTGCCCTTGCGCAATTCGAATGCGCCGGAGAGTGAGCCCGCCCTGGCCCAGGACAACCACAAGTTCGTCTTCGAGGAGGCACGCGCCCCTGGCGCGGCGCCGCACATGGCCCGGGAAGGACACACGATGCAGAGCTTCATCCACGGCACCAACGTGTACCCGCACGTGGTGTTCCGCGGCAACGGCGCGAACGGCAGCGTCGTCGCGGGCCAGCATTCGTTGATCACGCGACAGACGAATGGCCAGGAGGGGTCGCAGATCGCCGAACGGGCGCTGGACCAGGCGGTGTGGTTCAACACGCCCATCGACCCGAGGACCGGGGAGATGAAGCTGTTCCTGTACACCGACAGGGACGGCGTCAAACAGCACTTCGTCCTCAAGGAGGTGGTCGATGGCGAGACCCCGAACAGGGATGCGGGGAACGCCATCAGCCAGCGGCAGGCGGCCGAAGGCGGCTTCGTCGCCATGCAGGCGCGAGGCCCCAGGGACGGCACCGGCGTGAGGCTCTACGTCTACGACATCGAGCCTGGCCACTGACCGGCCTCGGCAGCCCGCCTGCCCGGCCAGACGTGACGATGCCCGATCGACTTTCACCGGCACGGTGCGCGGATTGCCTGGAGGTCGGAGCACTCACCCGGAGCCGCCCGCATGTCCGTCCCCGTTCGCATCGGTACCGCCGGATGGAGCATTCCCAAGGACGTCTCCGAATGGTTCCCCGGCGACGGCAGCCAACTCAGGCGTTATGCGCGCGTGCTCGGGTGCGTCGAAATCAATACGACCTTCAGCCGGATCCACCGGGCCAGCACCTTTGAGCGTTGGGCGAGCGAGACGCCCGCCGATTTCCGTTTCTCGGTGAAGCTGCCCAAGACGATGACGCATCAGGCGCGGCTGAAGGTGCCGCGCGCCGAGATCAACGCCTTCATCGCCTCGCTCGCGGGACTCGGCGAGCGGCTCGCAGTCCTGGTCGTGCAATTGCCGCCATCGTTGCCGCTGGAAACGTCAACGGCGCGGCGCTTCTTCCGCGCCGTGCATGCCGGGTTCCCCGGCGCGGTGGTGTGCGAGCCCCGGCATCCGAGCTGGTTCACGCCCGATGCGCAGCGCTTGCTGGTCGAAGAACGGGTCTCGCGAGTCGCGGCCGATCCCGCCCAGCTTCCCGGCGCCGACCAACCAGGCGGATGGTTGGGCGAGGCCGGCGACGGCCGAGGCGCGACGATCTACTACCGTTGGCACGGGTCGCCTCGCATGTACTGGTCCCGCTATTCGGACGACTGGCTGCTGGCTCGAGCGCCGCAGATCTCGCGTTGGCCGATGGGCACGCAGGTCTGGTGCATCTTCGACAACACCGCCGCAGGTGCTGCCGCGGACGACGCGCTGCGGCTGCAATCCCTGCTCCAGCATCGGTCTGGCCGGTCCTGATCGAGCGCGCCACGTCGCCGGGCAACAACGGAAGAGTCCACGCGCGAGCACCGCGCCCGCGCGTGGACTATCGCGGCGCGACCTTACTTCGTCGTGCCAGAGGACTTTCCAGACGATCCGGACAATCCGGACGATCCGGACCCGCCTGCCGGGGACGTAGCGCCCGACGCACTGGACACGCCGGTGCTGCCGGTCACCGAGGTTCGACCCTCACTCGACGCGGTGCTGCTCCCCAGCGCGCCAGCCCCCTGGCCGTGCTGCGCCGGATCCGTCGCGCCCTGGCTGGCAGACGACGACGTTCCGCCTTCGGAGCCCGCGCCGCTGCCGCCGGCGCCCTGTCGCGAAGAGCGCTCCGCACGCCACTTGTTGAAGTCCTCGGAGAACTTCTGGTACCGATCCTGGCGCCAGCCGTGATAGTCGTTGTCCAGGCTGCGCATCTGCTCGTGACGCCACTGCTCGTAGTCGGGATCGTATGAGGAGCGGTGTTGCGACTGCCAGGTGCCTTGCTGCCCGCCTGACTGATAGCCGCGTTCCCCGCGCTCGCCGGCGGAATACCCCTGCGACGAACTGCTGTCCGTGCGGTAGCTCGGGCCGGCCATGCCACCGAAGCGTTGGCCGCTGTCCTCTCGCCAGCCTTCGTGACGTGGCCCCTGGTCGCGGTATCGGTCGGAACTGCCTTGGCTGTAGTTCCCCTGGCCGTAGCTCCCCTGGCCATAACTCCCTTGGCCATAGCTGTCCTGGCCATGGCTGCGTTGGCCGTAACCTTCGCCGTAACCGCTGGAGGCGCCATGGCTCGAACTTCCGTAGTTGCCCGAGCCGCTATAGCTGTCCTGCGCGCCGCCGCCGCCCCCATAGCTGCCGCTCATGGAGCGGCTGCGGCCACCGGCCCAACCTTCGTTCTCATAGCCGCGCTGGTCACCGCCTCGATAGCCGCCTTGGCTCTGCAGATCGCCGTGGCCGCGGTACTCCTGGCGGTAATCCTGGCGACGGTCATCCTGATCGTCCCGTCCCCCGCCATAGCCCCCGTAGCTGCCGCGCATGTCGTCGCGGTCCGCCTGGAAGCTGGTGCCCTGGTAGCCCGGCCGGTACTGCTCCTGCGACCGGTCCGCGCGATAGCTGCCTTGACCGCCGCGATCGCGGTCGTTCTCGCCCCATGCGTTGTCAGGGCGTTGATCTTGTCTTCCTCGTTGTCCGTACTGGTTCATGGCGACTCCTTTAAGCCTAAACCTGTGCATGAATCCGGCGGCGCCCGCCGCCGGCTCCATGCATCGATGGGCAATGTGGATGCCCAGCGCCGCGTTGCGGGACAAGGCATCGGACTTGCCGGCAACGAAACGACCGTGACCCGCCCCTCAACGAATGCCACCGCGGCGGGCGATCCCCGCGGCGAGCCAAGGACGCAGAAATGACGCTCAAGTCCAAGCTCAACTACTCGTTCGCTGCCCTTGTTGGACTGGTCATCCTCATGGGCGCTTTCGGACTCGTCCAACTGGGCCGGGTGAACGATGTCGCCAACGACATCGCCGCCGAACAGCTTCCAAGCATCATCTCGCTGGCCAACATCCGGGCGACGGCGAACCAGATCCGGCGCGCCGAGGCAGAGCACATGCTCAGCAAGAACGAACCGGAGATCAAGGCAGCGGATGAGCGCATCGCGAGCCTGCGTGCGGCGCTCGCCAAGCAGGAGCAGGCGTACATGCCGCTGGTGGCACCCGGCGAGGAAGCGCAGGGTTTCGCCGACTATCAAAAGCTCAGGGACAGCTACTTCGCTGCCATGGCCTCCGTGCTGACGCTGTCGCGCGCCGGCGAGGACTCGTTCGCCCAAGCTCGTGACACCCATCTCACGGTGTCCAAGACAAGCTTCGAAGCGTGGGTGGTCGCCGTCGGCCGCCTGGTCGACATCAACAACGCCAGCGCCGCCGACGCCGCGGCCCAGGCCTCGTCGACCTACCGCTTCGCCAAGGGCGCGTCCTGGGGCCTCATGGTCCTTGCCGTGGTGATCGGCGCCGTGCTGGCCGTCGGCATCGTGCGGAACGTGCTCGGCCAGATCGGTGGCGATCCGGAGCTCGCCCTGTCGCTGGCCAGGAAGGTCGCCGACGGCGACCTCACGACCGAGATCCGACTGAACGCGGGCGACGAGCGAAGCGTGCTGGCCGTGCTCCGGCAGATGCAGGCCAACCTCGGCCGCGTCGTCTCCTCGGTCCTGGAGAACGCGCATGGGGTGGCCACGGCCTCGGCCCAGATCGCCCAGGGCAATTCCGATCTGAGCAGCCGCACCGAACAGCAGGCGTCCGCCCTTGAGGAAACGGCGTCCTCGATGGAAGAGCTCGGGGCGACCGTGCGCCAGAACGCCGACAACGCCATGCAGGCCAACCAGCTCGCCAGCAGCGCGTCGGAGGTGGCCAGGCTCGGCGGCCAGTCCGTCTCGGAGGTCGTGGCGACCATGCGCGACATCAACGACTCCTCGCAGCGCATCGGCGACATCGTGGGGGTCATCGACGGCATCGCGTTCCAGACCAACATCCTGGCGCTGAACGCGGCGGTCGAAGCGGCTCGCGCGGGCGAGCACGGCAAGGGATTCGCGGTCGTGGCCCAGGAGGTGCGCACGCTGGCGCAGCGCAGCGCGACCGCCGCCAAGGAGATCAAGACCCTGATCGCCACCAGCTCGGAGCGCGTGGAGCGAGGGACCGCGCAAGTGGACATCGCCGGTCGGCAGATGCAGCAGATGGTCACCGCCATCCAGCGCGTGACCGACATCATGTCGGAGATCAGTGCCGCGTCGCTGCAGCAGAGCCAAGGGGTGGCCCAGGTCGGCGAGGCGATCGGGGACATGGACCGCACCACGCAGCAGAACGCCGCCCTGGTCGAGCAGAGCGCCGCGGCGGCCGAGAGCCTGCGCGCCCAGTCCGAGCGGCTCGTGGGCCTCGTGGCCGCGTTCAAGCTCCGTTGAGGCCCGGAGCCCCGCCATCGCCGCACTCACGGCGTCGTCTCACGCGGGAGCAACGGCCCCCTTCAATCGATCGAACAGCGATCCCTGGCGCTTCGGCACTCGGGTCGCCGCCCACGCCCAGGAAATGAAAAAGCGCCTAAGCGATCGATTCGCTTAGGCGCCTTGGATGTCATGAACCCTCATGACACCAGCAGATGGTGGAGCCGGCGGGAATTGAACCCGCGTCCGCAAGCCTTTGCCGGGCAGTTCTACATGCTTAGCTCTCTGATTTGGATCTCGTCCATCCCGTCGCGCAGGAGCACGCTACCGGACAGACCAGCACCCTAAATCTCGCCGTCACCCAAGGTGCACGAATGACAGCCAGCCAATGTGAATAACCTCTCTGTGTCAGGACTTGCGTCCCTTCACCCGGCCCATCGGCCAACCGGTGAGAGGTCCGCGGGGTTTAAGCCGCGAGAGCGTACGTTTGATCGTTCGCAGTTGGTTTGTTCCAGATGGATTTACGAGGTGCCTGGCCCTCGGCATGCCCTACTCCGACTCCGTACCCACGTCGAAACCAGGTCGGCCCCAGAGAGAGAAGTCTCACATTATGCCTGCGCGCCAGACTTCAAGAGCCCTATCGCGAAGAACATGCCAATGTTCGACAGGCGAGTCACCGCGACGCCCGCAGCCACTCGATCAGCTGCAGCGGCGTGTCCACCACCACGTCCGCGCCCCACGCGTCGATGGGCTCGCCATCGCCCAGGTAGCCCCAGCGCACCGCCACCGTCGGCATGCCCGCCGCACGGCCCGCGAGGATGTCCCGCGCATCGTCGCCGACGTAGATGCATTCGCTCGGCGACACACCGGCACGTCGCGCCGCTTCCAGCAACGGCGCCGGATGCGGCTTGCTGTGCGGCGTCGTGTCGCCGCCGATCACCGCCGCCGCCCGCGTGTCCCAGCCCAGGCCGCGCGCCAGCGGCAGCGCAAAACGCTCCGACTTGTTGGTCACGATGCCCCAGCTCCAGCCCTCGTCCGACAAGGCCTGCAACATCGCGGCGATGCCGTCGAAGGCAAAGGTCTCGCGCAGCAGTCGTCGCTCGTAGCGGTCGAAGAATTCGTCGCGCAGCGCCGCGAATGAGGTCTCCATCGGGGACACGCCGAACGCCACGCCCATCATCCCGCGCGCCCCCGCACCCACCATGGGCCTCAGCCGCTCGAAGGGCACCTCGGGCAGGCCGCGCGCGACGAGCATCTCATTCGTCGCGCCCGCAAGGTCCGGCGCGCTGTCCACCAGCGTGCCGTCCAGATCGAACAGCACGGTCCGGATGACCGTGCGCGCCAGCGCGTCCGCCGGCGAGTGCTGGACCACCGGGCTCATGCGGGACGGCGGCAGGCCAGCAGGTAGTTCACGTCGGTGTCCGCGTTCAACGCATAACGCTGCGTGAGCGGATTGAAGGTGAGACCCTTCGCCCCCTGCACTTCCAGCCCGGCGTCGCGGCACATCTGCGCGAGCTCGGACGGCCGGATGAAACGTGCGTATTCATGCGTGCCGGCGGGCAGCATGCGCAGCACGTATTCGGCACCGACGATCGCGAAGAGGAAGGACTTGGCATTGCGATTCAGCGTCGACAGGAACACCCACCCGCCCGGCTTCACCAACTGTCCGAGCGCGGTCACCACCGAGGCGGGATCCGGCACGTGCTCCAGCATCTCCATGCAGGTCACCACATCGAAGGACGCCGGACGCTGCGCGGCCAGATCCTCGACGGCGATCTCCTGGTAGGCGACGTTCTCCGTCCCGGCCTCCATCGCATGCAGTTCGGCCACGCGCAGCGACTTCGTCGCCAGGTCGATGCCCAGCACGTCCGCGCCCTTGCGCGCCATCGCATCGGCCAGGATGCCGCCACCGCAACCGACGTCCAGCGCCGTCTTGCCTTGCAGGCCACACAAGCCATCGATCCAATTCAATCTCAACGGATTGATCTGGTGCAGCGGCTTGAATTCACTGTCGGTATCCCACCAGCGGTGAGCCAGTTCGCTGAACTTCTCGAGCTCTTTTGCATCGACATTCGTCATGCGCGGATGTTAGCCGAGACCCACGATACCCAAGCCCGGGATCGCGCAGATCCTCGATGCCATGCACCCTCCCGGCGATGACAGGCGCATGAAAAAACCCCGCGGGCCTTGCGGCCGGCGGGGTTTCTCGAACAGCGACCGCAGTCGCTGTCCTGTCGTCGGAAGACGCTGCTTACTTGACGGCGCGGGTACCGACCACTTCGATTTCGACGCGGCGGTTCTTGGCGCGGCCTTCCGCGGTCTTGTTGTCGGCGATCGGCTGCTTCTTGCCCTTGCCTTCGGTGTAGACGCGGTTCTTTTCCAGGCCCTTGGCGACCAGGTACTCCTTGACAGCCTCAGCGCGGCGGACCGACAGCTTCTGGTTGTAGGCGTCCGTGCCCACGCCGTCGGTGTGGCCGACAGCAATGATCACTTCCAGGTTGATGCCACCGGTCTTCGAGACCAGGTCATCCAGCTTGGCCTTCGCTTCGGGCTTCAGGGCAGCCTTGTCGAAGTCGAAGAAGGCGTCAGCGGCGTACGTGACCTTCTCGCTGGTCGGTGCCACCGGCACCGGCGCGACCACCGGAGCGGCCGGCTTGGCTTCGGGCGCCTTCTCAGGTGCCGCCACCGGAGCCTGGGCGACCACGGGCTTCAGCGCGCCGTCGCAATCCTTGGCAGCGGTAGCCGGGGTCCAGAAAGCATCGCGCCAGCACAGTTCGTTGGTACCGTTCTTCCAAACGGTGCCATCCGTAGCGCGCCAGTTGTCCACGGATTGGGCCATTGCGCCCGAGGTGGCGACGGCGGCGACAGCGAACAGAGCTGCCACGCGGTTCAGTTTCTTCATGATTCTCCTCTCAAGGAAAGCCGCAGTTGCCCTGCGAAACGTCCAATGTCGGAACTAAAACCTCAGGAGTTCCCCTGACCAAGGGTTTCTCCTAGGGACGAACCGATTGTGCCATAGGGCAACAGGACGTCCGCATTCTCACGGCAGGCGCGTCTTCTGTTCATGAACCTGTTGCAGAAGCACGACAAGCGCGCGCAATTAGAATCACCGTCTTCCGTTCTCTCCAGAGGCCGCGCACTTCCGTGCGCGCCACATGCGCATGACCCAGTTCGCCAAGGAAACCCTGCCGATCAGCCTCGAGGAGGAGATGCGCCGCTCCTACCTCGACTACGCGATGAGCGTGATCGTCGGCCGCGCCCTGCCCGACGCCCGGGACGGCCTCAAGCCGGTGCATCGCCGCGTGCTCTTCGCGATGCACGAGCTGAACAACGACTGGAACCGGCCCTACAAGAAGTCGGCCCGTATCGTCGGCGACGTCATCGGTAAATACCACCCGCACGGCGACAGCGCCGTCTACGACACCATCGTCCGGATGGCGCAGGACTTCTCGCTGCGCCACATGCTGGTGGATGGCCAGGGCAATTTCGGCTCGGTCGACGGCGACAACGCCGCGGCCATGCGATACACGGAAATCCGCCTGTCGAAAATCGCCCATGAAATGCTGGCCGATATCGACAAGGAAACCGTCGATTACGGCCCGAACTACGATGGCAGCGAGAAAGAACCGCTGGTATTGCCCGCGCGGCTGCCGAATCTGCTGATCAACGGCGCGGCCGGTATTGCCGTCGGCATGGCGACGAATATCCCGCCGCACAACCTCAACGAGGTCGTCGACGCCTGCCTGCACGCGCTGAAGAACCCGGACTGCTCGATCGACGAGCTGATGGAGATCATCCCGGCGCCGGACTTCCCCACCTCCGGGATCATCTACGGCCTGTCGGGCGTGCGCGAGGGCTACCGCACCGGCCGCGGCAAGGTCGTGATGCGCGCCAAGGTCCACTTCGAGGACATCGACCGCGGCCAGCGCCAGGCGATCATCGTCGACGAGATCCCCTACCAGGTGAACAAGAAGACCCTGCTCGAGCGCATCGCCGAGCTGGTCCAGGAAAAGAAGATCGAGGGCATCAGCCACATCCAGGACGAGTCCGACAAGTCCGGCATGCGCGTGGTGATCGAGCTCAAGCGCGGCGAGGTCCCGGAAGTCGTCCTCAACAACCTGTACAAGCAGACGCAGCTGCAGGACAGCTTCGGCATGAACATGGTGGCGCTGGTCGACGGCCAGCCCAAGCTGTGCAACCTGAAGGACCTGATCACGGTCTTCCTGGAGCATCGCCGCGAGGTGGTGACCCGCCGCACCGTCTTCGAGCTGCGCAAGGCCCGCGAGCGCGGCCACCTGCTGGAAGGCCAGGCCGTCGCGCTGGCCAACATCGACGACTTCATCACCGTCATCAAGAACAGCCCCACGCCGCCGGTCGCCAAGGCCGAGCTGATGTCGCGCGCCTGGGATTCGTCGCTGGTGCGCGAGATGCTGTCGCGCGCCGAGACCGAGGCCGCCGGCGGTCGCAACGCCTACCGGCCCGAGGGCCTGCCGTCGCAGTACGGCCTGCAGGAGGACGGCCTGTACAAGCTGTCCGACGCCCAGGCCAGCGAGATCCTGCAGATGCGCCTGCAGCGCCTGACCGGCCTGGAACAGGACAAGGTCGTCGGCGAGTACCGCGACGTGATGGCCCAGATCGCCGACCTGCTCGACATCCTGGCCACGCCAGCCCGCGTCACGACCATCATCGGCGACGAGCTCGGTTCGGTCCGCCAGGAATTCGGCCAGACCAAGCTGGGCGCGCGCCGCAGCGTGATCGAGCACAACGCGCAGGAACTCGGCACCGAGGACCTGATCACGCCGACCGACATGGTGGTGACGCTCTCGCACACCGGCTACATCAAGAGCCAGGCGCTCAGCGAGTACCGCGCGCAGCGCCGCGGCGGCCGCGGCAAGCAGGCCACCGCCACGAAGGACGACGACTGGATCGACCAGCTCTTCATCGCCAACACGCACGACTGGATGCTGTGCTTCAGCAACCGCGGCCGCGTGTACTGGCTCAAGGTGTGGGAAGTGCCGCAGGGCTCGCGCAACGCGCGCGGCAAGCCCATCGTCAACATGTTCCCGCTGCAGCCGGAAGAGAAGATCAACGTCATCCTGCCGCTGACCGGCGAGTTCCGCTCGTTCCCGGAAGACCACTTCATCTTCTTCGCCACCGCGCTGGGCACCGTCAAGAAGACCTCGCTGAAGGACTTCAGCAACCCGCGCAAGGCCGGCATCATCTCGGTCGACCTGGACGAGGGCGACTACCTGATCGGCGCCGCGCTGACCGACGGCCAGCATGACGTGATGCTGTTCTCCGACGGCGGCAAGGCGGTGCGCTTCGACGAGGACGACGTCCGCCCGATGGGCCGCCAGGCCCGCGGCGTGCGCGGCATGATGCTCGAGCCCGACCAGCGCCTGATCGCGATGCTGGTGGCCGAGGACGAGACCCAGAGCGTGCTGACCGCCACCGAGAACGGTTACGGCAAGCGCACCAACATCGCCGAGTACACGCGCCACGGCCGCGGAACGAAGGGCATGATCGCGATCCAGCAGAGCGAGCGCAACGGCAAGGTCGTGGCCGCGACGCTGGTCCGCCCCGAGGACGAGATCATGCTGATCACCGACACCGGCGTGCTGGTGCGCACGCGGGTGGCCGAGATCCGCGAGCTGGGCCGCGCCACGCAGGGCGTGACGCTGATCTCGCTGGACGAGGGCGCGAAGCTCTCGGGCCTGCAGCGCATCGTCGAGAACGACGCGAACGAATCGACGGACCCCACCGAATCGACCGAGACGGACGCCACCGGCGCCCCCGGTTCCGATGCCGGCGACGCCACGGGCGCCGCGGGCGACTCCACCCCCGACGTGAAGGAATGACCTTGTTGCTGAAGTCCATCCAAGCCGGCGCCATCGCCGCCTCGCTGCTGGCGAGCCCCGTCGTCTTCGCGCAGAAGGCCGACAGCCCGCAGTCCAAGAAGGACGTCATCGCGAAGATCCTCAAGATCCAGCAGCCCGCGATCGAGGCGCTGACGATGGGCGTGCTCAGCCGCCCGGTCAACGAACTCGCCGCCAAGGCCGCGCCGGCGCTGCGCAACGTGCCGGAAGCCAAGCGCGAGGCGACCGCCAAGCAGATCGACGCCGACCTGCGCAAGTTCATGGAAGACAACGCCAAGCCGCTGGTCGACAAGGGCATGAAGCTGGCCCCGTCGACCATGGGCGTCGCGCTCGACGAGAAGTTCACCGAGGACGAGCTCAAGCAGCTGCTGGCCTGGCTCGAGTCGCCGGTGAGCAAGAAGTTCGCCGAGTCCTCGCAGGAACTGCAGAGCCTCTACACGAAGAAGCTGATCGACGACAACGGCAAGCAGCTCGACGAGAAGTTCACCGCGCTGCAGCAGAACGTCGCCAAGCAGCTGGGCCTGGAAGCCGGTCCGCCGCCGTCGGGCGCGGCCTCGGCGCCCAAGCTGAACACCAACAAGCCGGCGACCACGCCGACGCCGAAGAAGTAAGTCCCGCCAGGCGGAACGGGCGGACACGCCCGGTCCGCACCGCCGGCCGGCGCCGTGTCGCGCCGGCCTCTGCCATTGCTGTCCGCGTCCCGCCGCCCTCCTCGCACCGCCATGCAAGCTGTCCGCCCGTTCAACTTCTCCGCCGGTCCCGCCGCCCTCCCCGCCGAGGTCCTGGGCCAGGTGGCCGAGGAGATGCTCGACTGGCACGGCTCCGGCATGAGCGTGATGGAGATGAGCCATCGCGGCCGCGAATTCATCTCGATCTATGAAGCCGCCGAGGCCGACCTGCGCGAACTGCTGCAGGTGCCGGCGAACTTCCGCATCCTGTTCATGCAGGGCGGCGGCCTGGGCGAGAACGCCATCCTGCCGCTGAACCTGTCGCGCGGCGGCGCCGTCGACGTCGTCGTCACCGGTGCCTGGTCGAAGAAGAGCGCCGCGGAGGCCCGGCGCTACGCCGACGTGCGCATCGCCGCGAACGCCGCCGAGCTGGACGGCGCCGGCGGCCGCTACCTCGACATCCCGGACCCGTCGACCTGGCAGTTGCGCCGGGACGCGGCCTACATCCACGTCTGCACCAACGAGACGATCGACGGCGTCGAGTTCCAGTCCCTGCCCGACCTGAAGGCCCTGGGCCACGATGCCCCGCTGGCGATCGACTTCTCGTCGCACGTGGCCTCGCGCCCGGTGGACTGGTCCCGGGTCGGCATCGCCTTCGCCGGCGCGCAGAAGAACATCGGCCCGGCCGGCCTGACGCTGGTCGTCGTCCGCGAGGACCTGCTGGGCCATGCGCTGCCGATCTGCCCTTCCGCCTTCGACTACAAGATCGTGGCCGAGGCGCAGTCCATGTACAACACGCCGCCGACCTTCGGCATCTACGTCGCCGGCCTGGTCTTCCAATGGCTCAAGCGCTTCGCGTACGGCGGCAGGACCGGCCTGGCGGCGATCGAGCAGCGCAACATCGACAAGGCCGCCCTGCTCTACCAGGCGCTGGACGGCTCGTCCCTCTATGAAAACCGCGTGGCGGCACATTGCCGCTCGCGGATGAACGTCCCGTTCTTCCTCCGCGACGAGCGTCTGAACGACGCCTTCCTGGCCGGCGCCAGGGAGCGGGGACTGCTGCAACTCAAAGGCCACAAGTCGGTGGGCGGCATGCGGGCATCGATCTACAACGCGATGCCACTGGAAGGGGTCCAGGCCCTGGTGGGCTACCTGACCGACTTCGAGACCCGACATGGCTGACACGCCGAACACCCCCGTCCCCGACGAGTCCTCCGGCGCGGCGATGCCGCCGGCGCCGGTGGCCGATCCCGAACTGCTCGCGCTGCGCGACCAGATCGACGCGCTCGACGCCCAGCTGCTGACGCTGCTGAACCAGCGCGCCCACGTCGCCGAACAGGTCGGCGAGATCAAGCGCCGCGACGGCACGCCCTTCTTCCGCCCCGACCGGGTCGCGCAGGTCATCGCCAAGATCAAGGCCGCCAATCCCGGCCCGCTCAAGGGCGAACATGTCGCCGCGATCTGGCGCGAGATCATGTCCGCCTGCCTGGCGCTGGAGTCGCCGCAGCGCGTCGCCGTGCTGGGCCCCTTCGGCACCTTCTGCGAACAGGCCGCGATCGAGTACTTCGGCGGGGCCGCCGACCTCATCTACTGCAACAGCTTCGACGAGGTCTTCCACGCGACCGCCTCCGGCAGCGCGCAGTACGGCGTCGTCGGCGTGGAGAACATGACCGAGGGCGTGGTGACCCGCTCGCTCGACCTGTTCCTGCACACGCCCACGCACGTCGTCGGCGAGGTCAGCCTGCTGATCCGCCACAACCTGCTGCGCAAGGAGAACTCGCTGCAGGGCATCGAGGCGGTGCTCGCGCATCCGCAGGCGCTGGCGCAGTGCCAGAACTGGCTGTCCAAGCACCTGCCCAACGCCGAGCGCCGCGCGGTCTCCAGCAATGCCGAGGGCGCCCGCCTGGCGGCCGAGAATCCCGCCTATGCCGCGATCGCCAGCGAGCGCGCGGCCACGCTCTTCGGCCTGCACATCACCGCGCACGCGGTGCAGGACGAGGCCTACAACCGTACCCGTTTCGCCGTGATCTGCCTGCCGCAGACCATGGCCACCCCCCCGGCCACGGGGCGGGACTGCACCAGCCTCATCGTGTCCGTGGCCAACCGCCCCGGCGCGATGCATGATCTGCTGGTTCCTTTGAAGAAGCACGGCGTGTCGATGACACGCCTGGAATCGCGCCCGGCCCGCACCGGTCAGTGGGAGTACTACTTCTACATCGACCTGGACGGCCACCCGTCGCAGCCGCATGTCGCGGCCGCGCTGGCGGAACTGCGGGAGCTGTGCGCGTTCTACAAGGTCATCGGCGCCTACCCGCTGAAGTCCTGACGCTGACGTCCTGAGCGAAAGAGGTTTCTCGCGATGTACAACCAACTCGGCGTGATCGGTTGCGGCCTGATGGGCGGATCGTTTGCGCTGGCCATGAAGAAAGCCGGCCTCGTGCGCCGGGTGGTGGGCTACAGCAAGAGCCCGTCGACGACCGAGACCGCCCGCCGCATGGGCGTGATCGACATCGCCGCGGAGTCGGCGCTGCTGGCCGTCTCCGGCTCGGACATCGTGCTGGTGGCCGTGCCGGTCGCCGCCACCGAGTCCACGCTCAAGGCGATCCGCCACCTGGTGCGGGCCGACGTGCTGCTGATGGACGTGGGTTCGACCAAGAGCGACGTCGTCGATGCGGCCCGGCGCGCGCTGGGCAAGCAGTTCTCGAGCTTCGTGCCCGCGCACCCGATCGCCGGCAAGGAGAGCGCCGGCGTGCAGCATGCCGACGCCGGCCTGTACCAGGGCCGGCAGGTCATCCTCACGCCGCTGGACCAGACCAAGCCGGACATGGTGCAGGCGGCGACCGACGTCTGGTCGGCCCTGGGCTGCCAGGTGCTGAAGATGGCGCCGCACCATCATGACGAAGCCTTCGCCGCCGTCAGCCACCTGCCGCACCTGCTGGCCTACGCCTACTTCAGCTCGGTGGCCAGGCAGCCGTCGGGGCGCGATTTCCTGAGCCTGGCCGGCTCGGGATTCCGCGACTTCACCCGCATCGCCGCCAGCGATCCGACGATCTGGCGCGACATCCTGATGGCCAACAAGCAGGACCTGCTGACCCAGTCGCAGCGCTTCCGCGAAGTCCTCGACCAGATGGAGCAGGCCATCCGCGAGGGCGACGCCCATGCGCTGGAGACGATGATCCGGCAGGCGTCCGAAGGCCGCGCGCAGTGGCAGATCGGCGCGCCGGCGCCGTCCTCGTCCTCCAAATCCAAGTAACCCCTTTCCGCCCCTTCCGCCCCTTCCCGCCCGCACGCCCCGCGTGCCCGGACAGCGCCATGTACAAGATCCCCTTCCTGGACCTGCCCCCGCTGCGCGGTGCCGCGGGCACCGTCTCGCTGCCCGGCTCCAAGAGCATCTCCAACCGGGTGCTGCTGCTGGCCGGCCTGTCCGACGGCGTGACGCGCGTGCACGACCTGCTGGATTCGGACGACACCAAGGTCATGCTCGCCGCCTTGCGCGAACTCGGTTGCCGCCTGGAGACCGGCGCCGACGGCGTGCTGTCGGTGACCGGCATCGGCGGGACGCTGCGCACGAAGGAAGCCAAGCTCTTCCTCGGCAATGCCGGCACGGCGATGCGCCCGCTGACGGCGGCGCTGGCGCTGCTGGCCGCGACGCAGGGCGGCAGCTTCGAACTCTCGGGCGTGCCGCGCATGCATGAGCGCCCGATCGGCGACCTGGTCGACGCGCTGCGCGCGCTGGGCTGCCCGATCGACTGCCTGGGCCAGGAGGGCTACCCGCCGCTGCGCCTGGCCGGGCCCGCCGCGCTGAGCCTGGACGCGCCGGTGCGGGTGCGCGGCGACGTGTCGAGCCAGTTCCTGACCGCCCTGCTGCTGGCGCTGCCGCTGGTGGCGCGGAAGGACGTCGTCATCGAGGTCACCGGCGAACTGATCTCCAAGCCCTACGTCCACATCACGCTGGAACTGCTGGCGCGGTTCGGCGTGCAGGTGCGTCGCGACGAGGACTGGCAGCGCTTCGTGATTCCCGCTGGCAGCCGCTACCGCTCGCCGGGCGAGGTGCATGTCGAGGGCGACGCCTCGTCGGCGTCCTACTTCGTCGCGCTCGGCGCGATCGCGGCCACCGACGCGCCGGTGCGCATCGAGGGCGTCGGTTCATCCTCCGTCCAGGGCGACGTCCGCTTCGTCGAGGCGGCCCAGGCCATGGGCGCGCGCGTCGAGATCGGCCCGAACTGGCTCGAGGTGCGCCGCGGCGCCTGGCCGCTGAAGGCGCTCGACCTCGACTGCAACCACATCCCCGACGCGGCGATGACGCTGGCCGTGATGGCGCTCTACGCCGACGGTCCGACCACGCTGCGCAACATCGCGTCCTGGCGCGTCAAGGAAACCGACCGCATCGCCGCGATGGCCGCGGAGCTGTCCAAGCTGGGCGCCCGCGTCGAGGAAGGCCAGGACTGGTTGCGCATCCATCCGCTGAAGGCCTGGCAACCCGCCGCGATCCACACCTACGACGACCATCGCGTGGCGATGTGCTTCTCGCTGGCCGCCTTCAACGGCCTGCAGGAGGACCGGCAGGGCCCGGCGGTGCCGGTGCGCATCCTCGATCCGCAATGCGTCGCCAAGACCTTCCCGGACTACTTCGAGACGCTGTTCGGCGTGGTGCGTGCCGAGGTCGAGGACATTCCGGTCATCACCATCGACGGTCCCACGGCGTCCGGCAAGGGCACCTTGACCGACGAGGTCGCGCAGGCGCTGGGCTATGACGTGCTGGATTCCGGCGCGCTCTACCGGGTGACCGGGCTGGCGGCCTCGCGACGTGGCATCGACCTGAACGACGGCGAGGCCGTCGCCGCGATCGTCCCGACGCTGGACCTGAAGTTCGAATCGGGCCGCGTGCTGCTCGACGACGAGGACGTGTCGGGCGAACTGCGCCAGGAGGCGACGGGCCTGATGGCCTCGCAGGTCGGCGCCCACACGGCGGTGCGCCGCGCGCTGCACCAGCTGCAGCTGGACTTCCGCCGCCTGCCCGGCCTGGTGGCCGACGGACGCGACATGGGCACGGCGATCTTCCCCGCCGCGCCGCTCAAGGTCTTCCTCACCGCGAGCGCCGCCACGCGGGCCGAGCGGCGCTACAAGCAATTGATTTCCAAGGGCATTTCGGCTAATATCGAGAGCTTGCGCGCTGATCTGGAAGCACGCGACGCCCGCGACAAAGGTCGCAGCGCGTCGCCGCTGCAGGCCGCCGCGGACGCGATCGAGCTGGACAACTCGCAGCAGACCATCGGGGAATCCCGGGACCTGGTGTTGAGCTGGTGGCAGGAGCGCCGTCCGTTCAAGGCCTGAGGATTCTCCCCGGCTCGACGAGCAAGCAGGAGTGTCACCCCTCCCTCCGGACGCCAGTCCACTGGGGGTGACGCGTTCTACAACCTAACCCGCAAGTCCGCTTGCAACACATGCCCGTGCACCTCTCGGATCAGGCTGCCTGAATCGCCCTCGTGCGCTTCAGCCGCCGGACGCTCTGTGCCTGGCAAGGAAATCTCACATGTCCCAAATGGAATCTTTCGCCGCCCTGTTCGAGGAATCGCTGCAGAAGTCGAACATGCGCGCCGGCGAGGTCATCTCGGCTGAAGTCGTCCGCATCGAGCACAACTTCGTGGTCGTGAACGCCGGCCTGAAGTCCGAAGCCTACGTGCCCGTCGACGAGTTCAAGAACGACCAGGGCGAAGTCGAAGTCCAGGTCGGCGATTTCATCTCGGTGGCCATCGACGCGATCGAGAACGGCTACGGCGATACCATCCTGTCGCGCGACAAGGCCAAGCGCCTGGCCTCGTGGCTGTCGCTGGAAACCGCCCTGGAATCGGGCGATTTCGTGACCGGCACCGTCTCCGGCAAGGTCAAGGGCGGCCTGACCGTCCTGGTCAACGGGATCCGCGCCTTCCTGCCCGGTTCGCTGCTCGACACCCGCCCGGTGAAGGACATGAGCCCGTTCGAGGGCAAGACCATGGAGTTCAAGGTCATCAAGCTGGACCGCAAGCGCAACAACGTTGTGCTGTCGCGTCGCGCGGTGGTCGAGGCCTCGATGGGCGAAGAGCGCGCCAAGCTGCTGGAAACGCTGACCGAAGGCGCCATCGTCAACGGCGTGGTCAAGAACATCACCGAATACGGTGCGTTCGTCGACCTGGGCGGCATCGACGGCCTGCTGCACATCACCGACATGGCCTGGCGCCGTGTCCGTCACCCGAGCGAAGTGGTGACGGTGGGTCAAGAGCTGACCGCCAAGGTCCTGAAGTTCGACGCCGAGAAGAACCGCGTCTCGCTGGGCCTGAAGCAGCTGGGCGACGACCCGTGGTTCGGCGTGTCGCGCCGCTACCCGGCCAACACCCGCCTGTTCGGCAAGGTCACGAACATCGCCGACTACGGCGCGTTCGTCGAGATCGAACCGGGCATCGAAGGCCTGGTGCACGTCTCCGAAATGGACTGGACCAACAAGAACGTCGCGCCTTCCAAGGTCGTCTCGCTGGGCGACGAAGTGGAAGTCATGGTCCTGGAGATCGACGAAGACAAGCGTCGCATCTCGCTGGGCATGAAGCAGTGCCGCGCCAACCCGTGGGAAGAGTTCGCCGAGAACGTCAAGCGTGGCGACCGCGTCAAGGGCCCGATCAAGTCGATCACCGACTTCGGCGTGTTCGTGGGCCTGGCCCAGGGCATCGACGGCCTGGTGCACCTGTCCGACCTGTCGTGGAACGAGCCGGG
>Ga0065165_1001456_pt1 | contig 25564 bp, 26 predicted proteins | sample AraplaMF_Cvi_mMF_FD_63813 | JGI IMG/M metagenome (GOLD analysis project Ga0065165, IMG submission 63813) | Arabidopsis root microbial communities from the University of North Carolina, USA - plate scrape MF_Cvi_mMF (version 2) (version 3) | ecosystem: Host-associated > Plants > Roots >... | reverse complement strand
GGCAGCAGGTAGCCCATGAAGGCCTCGGCCATCAGGCACAGGAAGATCGCGCAGCCGAAGATCCAGACCAGCTCGCGCGGCTTGCGGTAGCTGCCGTACATCAGCCCGCGGAACATGTGCAGGTAGACGACGATGAAGAACGCCGAGGCACCGGTGGAGTGCATGTAGCGGATCAGCCAGCCCCACGGCACGTCGCGCATGATGTACTCGACGGACGCGAACGCGAGCGCCGCATCGGGCTTGTAGTGCATCACGAGGAAGATGCCGGTGACGATCTGGATCACCAGCACCAGCATCGCGAGCGAGCCGAAGAAGTACCAGAAGTTGAAGTTCTTCGGTGCGTAGTACTGCCCCCACTGCTCGTTCCACATCTTCGTGGCGGGGAAGCGGTTGTCGACCCAGGTCATGAGCTTGACGCCCACGGACGCATTGGCGGGCGCTTGCTTGAATTCAGCCATGTCGTTGTTCTCCGGGGTGCTCGGGGCTCAGGCCTTCTTGTCTTCGCCGATCAACAGCCTGGCGTCGGACAAGTACATGTGCGGCGGCACTTCGAGGTTGTCGGGCGCGGGCTTGTTCTTGTAGACGCGGCCGGCCATGTCGAAGGTCGACCCGTGGCACGGGCACAGGAAGCCGCCGGTCCAGTCGGCGGGCAGCGAAGGCTGGGCGCCGGCCTGGAACTTGTCGCTCGGCGAGCAGCCGAGGTGCGAGCAGATGCCCACCACCACCAGCACCTCGGGCTTGCGCGAGCGGGCCTCGTTGCGGGCGTACTCGGGGGTCAGCTCGTCGGGCTTGCGCTGCGAATTCGGGTCGGCAAGCTGTGCGTCGTTCTTCGGCAGCATGGCAAGCTGCTCGGGCGTGCGGCGGACGATCCACACCGGCTTGCCGCGCCATTCGACGGTCTTCTTCTCGCCCGGCTTCAGGTCGCTGATGTCGACCTCGACGGCCGCACCGGCGGCACGTGCCCGCTCGGAAGGCTGAAAGGTGCTGACGAACGGCACAGCGGCTGCGACGCCCCCGACCGCGCCGGCGCCACAGGCGATGGCCACCCAGGTGCGACGGCCTTGATCGACCTGATGCTCACCATGGTGTGAAGCGCTTTGCTGGCCACTTTGCTCACTGCTGTCTGAACGACCTTGCTTGTCACTCATTGGGGGTCCTCGGCTTGCGACTTCTAGTCACGGGCAACCGAGAATTCTAGCGGACGTGTCAACCCCCTCCCCGGGCGCCGAGGGCTGCGCGCCACTGCGGGCGGACCCTCATTGACGGCGCTTTCGGCTTGACATCCGGCATTGCTGGTCGATACTGCCGCGCAACACCAGAAGAACAGGAGCACCCATGGGATTCGCCACCGAATTCAAGGCTTTCGCGATGAAAGGCAATGTCGTCGACCTCGCGGTCGGCGTCATCATCGGCGCGGCCTTCGGCAAGATCGTCGATTCCATCGTCAAGGACCTGATCATGCCGGTGATCGGCCGCCTGGTCGGCGGGCTCGATTTTTCGAACTATTTCCTGATGCTGGCCAATCCGCCGGCCGATTTCAAGGGTCCGCTGACTTACGAGGCGCTGACAAAAGCCGGCGTCCCGTTGTTCGCCTACGGCAATTTCATCACCGTCGCGCTCAACTTCCTGATCCTGGCCGTCATCATCTTCGTGATGGTCAAGCAGATCAACCGCCTGAAGCACGAGGCCCCGGCGGCAGCGCCGGCAGCCGTGCCCGAAGACGTGCAGCTGCTGCGCGAGATCCGCGATGCGCTGAAGAAGTGAACGTTCGCGCCGCGGGGGCGTGAAATGCTCCCCGCCGGCCAACGCCGCCACGCCGCGATGCGGCGCGTGCCCACTGCGTTTGGGGTCATACTTGTCGGTATCTCCGTCCGGACTACCCGTCCGGCGGTTTCGCCCCGGTCCGCCCATCGGCCCTGTCCGTAGATGAATCCGATCGATCCACGTTCGCAAGCGGCGTTCGACGCCGCCATCAGCCACCTGAAGACGACCACCGCGGCGGTGGCGGACCGCGTGTCGACCCACCTGGGCACGCTGGCTTCGGCGGCGATGCGGATCTACGAACGCGACATCCTGATCACCGCGCAGCTCGACCTGCGCCGCCACATGAGCACCTTCGTGCTGGTGTTCGGCGACACCCTCAGCAAGCGCGTGACGCGCGAGCTGAGCCCGAACCGCGAGAGCGGCCGCAGCCTCGCCGAGACCGACTGGATGTCGCTGAGCATCGTCGGCGACGCCGAGATGGAAGAGCAGATGTCCGCCGACCGCATCAGCCAGGCCATCACCCATGCCTGCGAATGGGAGCTGCGCGACATGGCGGCCTACACCGGCTCGCTGCTGGGCATCGGCCGCGCCGACCAGGAGCGCAACCCGTTGCGCGGCGAAGTGATGGGCGCCGCGGTGTTCCGCGCGATCGAATCGGTGTCGAACGAGCGCGAGACGCGCAAGGTGCTGGCACGCGAGATGAGCCTCGCGCTCGCGCGCGCGATGCCCACGTGCTACGGCGACATCCTGAAGGACTTCCGCGCCCGCGGCGTGCAGCCGGTCAGCCTGTCGGTGCGCGGCGTCGAAGGCCCCGGCAACGAATTGGCGCGCGACCGCGTCAACTCCGGCTATGCGACGCTGCGCGACACCGGCTCGTCCGGCAGCGGCAACCTGTACAGCCCGACCACGATGACCGGCGACTTCGACAGCGGCCAGGGCGGCCTGCCCGGCCGCGGTCCGGGCGGCGGCTCGGGTGGCGGTTCGACGCGCGGCGGCTTCGGCGGACCGGGTGCTGGCGGTGGCGGGGCCCATGCAGGTGTGGGCACCGTCGGCCGCCCCGGCACCGGCACGCTCGGCCGCGATGCCGCCGGCCGCGGCAGCCAGAGCTTCGGCAACCCGAACGCCGGTGCCGGCCGCTTCACGCCGCGCCCCGGCGTCAGCGCGCAGGCCGATGCCGAGCTGATGTCGCTGATCCGCCGGCTGACCTTCCTCGCGACCCGTCCGGGCGACCTGGGCGGGCCGACCGGCGGCGGCCTGCACACCGGCTCGCCGGGGCTCGGGCGCGCAAGCGCGCTCGGCAGCCTGAGCGGTGCCGCCACCGGCAGCGGCGGCCTGAACGAGGGCTTGTCGGGCCTGATGGCGGTCAACGTGATCCGCCAGCACCGCGACGAACTGCGCCAAGCCTCGACCGGCTCGCTCGATCACATGGTGATCGACGTGGTCGGCAGCCTGTTCGACCAGATCCTGTCCGACCCGCGCGTGCCGCCGCAGATGGCGCGCCAGATCGCCCGCCTGCAATTGCCTGTGCTGCGCGTCGCGCTGGCCGACCCGACCTTCTTCTCGTCGCGCAAGCACCCGGTGCGCCGCTTCGTGAACCGCATCGCGTCGCTCGCGGTCGCGTTCGACGACCTCGACGACGGCGCCGGCAAGCAGTTCATGGCCCGGGTGCGCGACCTGGTACAGGAGATCGTGCAGGGCGACTTCGACCAGATCGACCTGTACACCGCCAAGCTCGGTGCGCTCGAGACCTTCATCGCGCAACAGGCCAAGGAAGAGGTGCAGGCGAATGCATCGGCGGTGACGCTGGTCGACGCGAAGGAATCCGACCTGCGCGTGCAGCAGCGCTACATGCTGCAGCTGCAGGCCGCGCTGAACCCGATGGCGCTGCCCGATTACCTGCGCAACTTCCTGGCCCAGGTGTGGAGCCAGGCGCTCGCGCAGGCCACCAAGTCGCACGGCGTCAACTCCGAGCTGGTGCAGCGCCTGAAGCGCGCCGGCCGCGACCTGGTGATGAGCGTGCAGCCGAAGGGCTCGCCGGCGATGCGCAAGAAGTTCCTGATGCAGCTGCCACCGCTGATGAAGGACCTCAACGAAGGCATGGCGCTGATCGGCTGGCCGGACGCGGCGCAGAAGGAGTTCTTCAGCAAGCTGCTGCCGGCGCATGCCGATTCGCTGAAGGGCCAGCCGCTGTCGGAGCTCGAATACAACCTGCTGGCCAAGCAGCTCGAAGGCGTGTTCAACACCGCGCTGCCGGAGCCGGACGGCCTGCTGCGCGACGTGCCGATGTCCAGCATGGGCGCCGCGCCGATCGAACCGCACTTCTCGCCGGACGAGGCCAAGCGCATCGGCCTGGTGCAGGAGAGCGCGATCGACTGGTCGGGCAGCGTCGACATCGACCTCTCTGCCGACACCGGGCCCGACACCGAACCGGGCGCCGGCGGCGATACGCAGCCGGGGCCGCTGCACGTCGGCGGGGTCGACATCGACCTCGACCTGTCGTCCGAGCCGGCCGAGCCGTCGCAGGGCGCGCAGCTGATGGACCATGTGAAGCTCGGCTTCGCGTACCAGATGCACCTGAACGACCAGTGGCAGAAAGTGCGGCTGAGCTACGTGAGCCCGGGGCGCGCGTTCTTCGTGTTCACCCGCGGCAAGCGCCACCACGAGACGGTGTCGCTGACGTCGCGGATGCTCGCGCGCATGTGCGAGACCGGGCGCTTCAAGGCCTTCGAGCAGGCCTACCTGATGGAGCGCGCGACGGCGCGGGCGCGCAAGCAGCTGGCAGCGTTGTCGGCTTCGTCGTCTTCGGGGCCGCCGACCACGCGGCATTGACCGTGGCCCCGGATGGGCTTCCGGGCTACGCGAGTCGGCGCGCCATCTGCAACGCAGCGAGCAGGCTCGACGCATCGGCCCGGCCGGTGCCGGCGATGTCGAACGCGGTGCCGTGATCGGGGCTGGTGCGCACGAACGGCAAGCCGAGCGTGACGTTGACGCCTTGCTCGACACCGAGGTACTTGACCGGGATCAGGCCGTGGTCGTGCGTCATCGCGACCACGAGGTCGAACTCGCCGCGGCGGGCGCGCATGAACACCGTGTCGGGCGCGAACGGGCCGGTCGCGTCGATGCCCTCGGCGCGCGCCGCGTCGATGGCCGGGCGGATGATGCGGATCTCTTCGTCACCGAACAGGCCACCCTCGCCCGCATGCGGATTCAGCCCGGCCACCGCGATGCGCGGCGACGGCAGGCCCCAGCGCGCGGCTGCCTGCTGCGAGATGCGCAGCGTCTGCAGCACCGCGTCGAACGTGACCGCATCGATCGCGCGCCGCAGCGACAGGTGGATCGTCACCAGCACGGTGCGCAGTTCTTCGTTGGCCAGCATCATGCGCACCGGCGGCAGCGGCGCGCCGGCCTCGACCGAGAGCGCCTGCAGCATCTCGGTGTGCCCCGGGAACGCGACGCCGGCAGCCGCCAGCGCTTCCTTGTGGATCGGCGCAGTGACGATGGCCGCAATCTCGGCATCGCGCGCGAGCCGCACCGCGTGCTCGATGCAGCGCGCCGCCGCCGCGCCGGCCCGCGCGTCGACCTGCCCGATCGGCGCGGCCATCAGGTCGGCCGGCAGCCCGGGCGGCAGCAGCACCGGGATGCAGCCCGGCGGCGCCTCGAGCGCATCGGCCGCGCGCTCGATCACCGCCACCGCCAGCCCGCCGCCGGTCGACGCGACCGCGCGGCGCTGCACCGCGACATCGCCGATCACGAAGCAGCCGGCCGATGGCGGCAGGCGGAACAGCTTCGCGATGATCTCCGGGCCGATGCCGCAGGCATCGCCCTGCGTCAACGCAATCGGTGCACGAATCGTCATTCGACAAGACCTTTCAGGTCAACATTCAGATCAAGGGCCGTGGCGGCAACCGGCCGTCGCCATACAGGTCGGCGAGGCGCTCCAGTGCCCGCACGTCGGTGAGGAACAGCTGCCCATTCTCGATGCGGTGCAGCCCCTGGCGCTCCAGCTTGCGCAAGGTCTTGTTGGTGTGCACCAGCGACAGCCCGAGCGCATCGGCGACGTGCTGCTGCGTCAGCGGGAACGGTACGCCGTTGGCGCCGGCGTCGGGCATCAGCGCGGAGGCACGGCGGAACAGGTGCACCAGCAGCGTCGCGACCCGCTCGGCCGCGCTGCGCCGGCCGACCGACAGCAGGTTGTCGTCGACCAGCGCTTCTTCGTGCGCGGCCAGCCAGGTGACCGCGAAACCGAGCCGCGGCGTGTGCTGGTGCAGCGCCCACAGTGCATCGCGCTCGAACACGCACAGCCAGGCCTCGCCCAGCGCTTCGACGCCGTGCACCGCGGCATCGGTCATCTTCTGCTGCACGCCGATGAAGTCGCCCGGCAGCAGGAAGTTCAGGATCTGCCGGCGCCCGTCGCTCAGCGTCTTGTAGCGGAAGGCCCAGCCGGAGAACAGCGTGAACAGCGGCGCGTCGGTCGCGCCCTCGTCGATGATGCTGGCGCCGCTGTCGCGCCGCAGTTCGCGGTGCTTCAGCGACTGGATCAGCGCCAGCTCGTCGGGCGACGACGGCACGAACAACGGCAGCACGCGCAACGGGCACTCGCTGCACGGAACGCGCACCGCAGTGCGCTGCGGTGCTGTGTCATTTGACATGTGTGCGGCCCTCCGCGGCCGATAAATTGGAGGTTTCCGCCCTCCTTTGCCCGTTCCCTCGACCACCTTCGTGTACCGCCTGCTTTACCTCAGCCATCTCGCGCCCGGTCGGGACTTCTCGGTGGTTGCACAGATTCTGCACGTGTCCCGTGAACGCAACCAGTCGCTCGGCATCAGCGGCGTGCTGGTGTTCGATGGCGCGCGCTTCTGCCAGCTGATCGAGGGCGCGCGCCCGCAGATCGTCTCGCTGGCGCAACGCATCCAGGCCGATCCGCGCCACACCGGCTACCGCGTGCTGTTCGAAGGCGAGGACGGCAGCGCGCGCCTGCTGCCGCGCTGGCGCACCGGCTACTGCGAACCCGACGCGCTCGACGTGTTCGAGGACGACGAGCACCTCGGTGCCGGCCAGGCCCTGAGCACCTTCATGCAATGCGTGCCGGGCTGGGACCTGGTGTCCTGAATCGAGGGCTTGTTTCGCTCGCTGCGCTGACTCCTGCGCGGGAATCTCCCGTCGGGCTGCAGCGGGCCTGCCCCTACGCTGCACAGCCAGGGTGCCTCCAGAGCAAGAAGTAGACGTGTGGCAGTTTCGTGCGGACGTTGTCGCACGCCAGCTCCGCTGTGCATCGGTCCCCGCGCGACTGAGGAGACAAGAGTGCAACAAGATCGTTCAACGCCGCGGCGAAGCATCGCCTTGCGGTCGGGATGGCTCGCCGCCCTGCTGGTGGCGGGCTGCGGCGGCGGTGGTGGCAACAGCGGCGGGCATGACGATGCCCAGATGACGGCGGCGCAGGCCCCGACCGAAGCCGCGCAGGCCGCCGACGTCAACCTGCTCCCGCTGGTCAACCCGTTCGTCGGCACGAAGATCGGCAACCCGAACCCCGACAACCAGGGCACCGGCGGCGCGGTCGGCAACACCTTCCCGGGCGCGACGCTGCCCTTCGGCATGGTGCAGTACAGCCCCGACACCGGCTACGGCGAGTTCTACGGCTTCGGCGGCTACAACTACGACAAGGGCGTGATCCAGGGCATCAGCCTGATCCACTCCAGCGGCACCGGCTGCTCGATCCAGCAGGACATCTCGATGCTGCCGATCGTGGGGAACATCGCCAGCTCGCCCGGCACCCACATCGAGAACTACCAGGTCGGCTTCTCGCACGCCAACGAGCAGGCGGTGCCGGGCTCGTACCGCGTCGGGCTGAACAACGGCGTCAATGCCGAGCTCACCGTCACGAAGCGCACCGGTGCCAGCCGCTTCACCTGGCCCGCCACCAACGATGCGACGATGATCCTGAACATCGGCCGCAACGGCGTCGGCGCGCGCAGTGCGCAGCTGGAGATCGTCGGCACCGACTCGGTCCAGGGCTTCGTCGAGACCGGCGGCGTGTGCGGCGGCGGCGGCTACTTCGTCTACTTCCATGGGCAGTTCGACAAGCCCTTCGCCAGCTTCGGCACCTACCAGGGCGACACCGTGACGCCCGGCTCGCGCACCGCGGCGCGCGCGCAGAACAACGGCGGCTGGGTCAAGTTCGCAGGCGGCGGGCAGGTGAAACTGCGCATCGGCGTCTCGTACGTCAGCACCGCGAACGCGAAGCTGAACATGCAGACCGAGAACCCGGCCTGGGACTTCGACGGGCTGAAGAGCGCGGCGCAGGCGACCTGGAACGCGACGCTGAACAAGGTGCAGGTGACCGGCGGCTCGACCGACGACCGCACCAAGTTCTACAGCGCGCTGTACCACTCGCTGCTGCACCCCAACCTGTTCAGCGATGTCAACGGCCAGTACATCGGCTTCGACAACAAGACCTACACCGCGAACGGCTGGGACAAGTACGCCACCTTCTCCGGCTGGGACATCTACCGCTCGCAGGTGCAGCTGATCGGCTGGCTCGCGCCGAAGGAGGCGAGCGACATGGCGCAGTCGATGGTGGTCGATGCCGAGAAAGGCGGCGGCGGCTATCCGAAGTGGCCGACCGCGAACGACGACACCTGCGTGATGGTGGGCGATGCCGGCGCGGTGATCGTCGCCAACCTGTACGCCTTCGGCGGCCGCAGCTTCGACACCGCCGCCGCGCTGCGCTACATGGAGCAGGGCGCGACGCAACCCGGCACCCGTTCGCGCAACTGCGAGACGCGCCCGGGGCTGGCCGACTACCTCGGCCACGGCTACATCCCGATCGAGACGCCCAACCTGTGGGGCGCGGCCGCCTCGGCCGAGGAATACGCGCTGGCCGATTCGGCGATCGCGCAGTTCGCCGGTTCATTGGGCGACACCGCCAGGCGCGACAAGTACCTGACGCAGGCGCAGATGTGGAAGCCGCTGTACTCCAAGGTCAGCGGCTACCTCCACCCACGCACCGCGGGCGGCAGCTTCAAGAGCGGGTTCACGCGCACCGACGGTGCCGGCTTCGTCGAAGGCGACTCGGCGCAATACACCTGGATGGTGCCGCAGAACTACCGCGGGCTGTTCGACCGCATGGGCGGCAACGCGGCCGCCATCGCGCGGCTGGACGAGCACTTCACGCAGCTTGATTCGGGGCCGAACAGCCCGTACGCCTTCATGGGCAACGAGCCGGAGCACGGCACGCCGTGGGCCTATGCCTTCGCCGGCGCGCCGTACAAGTCGCAGGCGGTGGTGCGGCGCATCCTGAGCGACCTGTACAAGACCGGCCCGGACGGCCTGACCGGCAACGACGACCTCGGCGCCACCTCGGCCTGGTACGTGTGGGGCGCGCTCGGGCTGTACCCGGAGATCCCGGGGCTCGGCGGCTTCGTGCTCGGCAGCCCGCTGTTCCCGAGCACCGCGGTGCGCATGGGCAACGGCCGCACGCTGACGATCAACGCGTCGAACGCCGGCGCGAACGGCACCTACGTGCAGAGCCTGAAGGTGAACGGCGCCACGTCGACGCGCACCTGGCTGGCGCTGTCGCAGCTCGACGCCGACACCACGCTGGACTATGTGCTGGGCGCCAGCGCCAACACCGCGTGGGGCAGCGCCGCGGCCGATGCGCCGCCGTCGTTCGACGCGCCGCGCACGACGACCAACGCGAGCGGCTTCTTCTCGGACTTCGAGGCCGGCATCGCGCAGCCCGACTGGAACGACACCGCCGACTTCCAGGCCAACGTCGGCGGCTTCTGCTGCGGGCTGGCCGGGATGGAGACCTCGACGCGGCGCGAGAACATCGCGCACAGCGGCAGCACGGCGCTGATGTACTCGGGCAACGACACCGACGCGACACGCTCGTTCTCGTACAACAAGGTGTTCGACGTGCGGATCCCGGTGACTGCCAGCACGACGCTGTCGTACTGGATCTACCCGCAGGGCTCGGCGCCGAACAGCGCGTTCGTCGCGGTCGACCTGATCTTCACCGACGGCAGCAGCCTGCGCGATTCGGGCGCGACCGACCAGAACGGCGTGCGGGTGCATCCGGAGTTCCAGGGCCGTGGCGGCCGGCTCGCCGGCAACACCTGGAACGAGGTGCGCTCGGCCATCGGCCAGTGGGCCGCGGGCAAGACGATCGCACGCATCCTGGTGGCCTACGACCGCCCGGACGCCACCGGCACCTTCAGGGGATTCGTGGATGACATTCGCATCGCGCCGTGATCAGGCGGGGTTGTCGATCTCGATGAACTCGTGCGCGAGGCCGAACTTCTCGGCCACGTGCGCGGCCAGCGCAGGCGCTCCGAAGCGCTCGCTGGCGTGGTGCCCGCAGGCGAAGAAGGCGACGCCGGTCTCGCGGGCCAGGTGCGCCTGCGGCTCGGAGATCTCGCCGGTGACGTAGGCATCGGCGCCGGCGGCGATCGCGGCTTCGAAATAGCCCTGGGCGCCGCCGGTGCACCACGCGACGCGCCGGATCGGCCGGCCTCCGCCGGAGATGCCCGGGTCGACCACGACCGGCGCGCGGTTCAACCGCAGCGAGAGCAGCGCGGTCAGCGCCGGCACCGTCAGCGGCTGCGCCGGGCTGCCGATCCAGCCCAGGTCCTGGTCGCCGAAGCGGCCGTCGGCCATGAAGTTCAGCCGCACACCGAACTGCGCGTTGTTGCCGAACTGCGGGTGTGCGTCCAGCGGCAGGTGATAGGCCAGCAGGTTGAGCTGGGCGGCCAGCAGCCGCTCGATGCGTTGCTTCAGCCAGCCGGTGATGCGGCCGTCGTGGCCCTTCCAGAACAGCCCGTGGTGCACCAGCAGCGCATCGGCGCCGCGCTCGATCGCCGCCTCGATGAAGGCCCGGCTTGCAGTGACGCCCGACACCAGCTTGCGCACCTCGGGTTTGCCCTCGATCTGCAGACCGTTCGGCCCATAATCGCGGAAGCGGCCCACGTCCAGCAGCGTGTTCAGGTAGGACTCGATTTCGGAGCGTGCGGCCATGACACAGGACCCTGTTGATGCGCAAGACGTGGCTGATTTTCTCCCAGGCCGTGACGGTGGCCGTGGCCGTGCTGTTCGTGGTCGCGACGCTGAAGCCGGACTGGGTGCGCCGCCAGCCCGGCAACGGCCTGCCGAGCATCGTGTCGATCAGCCAGGCGCCGGCGCTCCAGAACGTGTCGCTGCCGCCCGGCGGCGTCCCCAGCTACAGCGGCGCGGCACGGCGCGCGTCGCCGGCCGTCGTCAGCATCACCGCCAGCAAGGCGCCGGCGCGCAACCCGCACGGCGAGGACCCGTGGTTCAAGTTCTTCTTCGGTGAGGGCGCACAGCAGCGCGAGCAGCCGCAAGTGGGCCTCGGCTCCGGCGTGATCGTGTCGCCCGAGGGCTACCTGCTGACCAACAACCACGTCGTCGAAGGCGCCGACGACATCGAGGTGCAACTCGTCGACGCGCGCCGCGCGAAAGCCAAGGTGGTCGGCAGCGATCCCGACACCGACGTCGCGGTGCTGAAGATCACGCTCGACAAGCTGCCGGTGATCGCGTTCGGCAGCGCCGAGACGCTGCAGGTCGGCGACGTGGTGCTGGCCATCGGCAACCCGTTCGGCGTCGGCCAGACGGTCACGTCGGGCATCGTCAGCGCGCTCGGCCGCAACCAGCTCGGCATCAACACCTTCGAGAACTTCATCCAGACCGATGCGGCGATCAACCCCGGCAACTCGGGCGGCGCGCTGGTCGACACCAACGGCAACCTGCTCGGCATCAACACCGCCATCTACTCGCGCAGCGGCGGCAGCCTGGGCATCGGCTTCGCGATCCCCGAGACGACCGCGCGCCAGGTGATGGAAGGCCTGATCCGCGACGGCCAGGTCACCCGCGGCTGGATCGGCGTCGAGCCGCGCGACCTGACGCCCGAGATCGCCGAAACCTTCAACCTGCCGATCAAGGAAGGCGTGCTGATCACCGGCGTGCTGCAGAACGGCCCCGCCGCGAGCGGCGGACTGCGCCCGGGCGACGTGGTCGTCAAGGTGGCCGAGACGCCGGTGAGCAACACGGTGCAGCTGCTGGCCGCGGTTGCCGCGCTGAAACCCAAGGAAACCGCGCAGATCGGCGTGCAGCGCGGCGACAAGGCGCTCGAGATCAGCGTGATGGTGGCGCAGCGGCCACGCGGCAAGGCACAGGTCAGGCGCGAAGAATGATCGCGGTCCGGGGCTGATCGGCACCCGGTGACCAGCTGCTCCAGTCGGTCGGGTGGAACCCCGCGCCGAACGCCGGAAACTGCACACCGCGCCGGCGTTGCTCAACCCGGCGCCGCCCCGGCACCGGCACGATGGTCGGGATGGTCCTGCGCAGTGCCCAGTAGCTCTCCAACACGGTTTCGTCCTGTGTTTCGAGGTACTGCGCCTTCAGCGAATCGCACCGATGCAAGTCAGCACGCTTCGACTCGTCAGCGTGGAACATGCCGTCCACCCGGTGCCCCTCGCTCAGGTCGATCGACCCCACGCGGAACTCCGGCCGGTCCAGCAGCAGGCACACCAGGCGCTCCTGCAAGAAGATCTTCAGCGCGACCGGCCGCCCGCCCCTTGCCGGGTAGGTCGTCGCGGCGTTCAAGTCGACCGCGAGCGGATGGGAGTCGTCTTCGCAGCACGTCCACAGTTGCTGCGCAAGCTCCAGCCACCGGCGCCAGAACACGGGCTTCGCGATGAAGTAGTTCGAGAAAACCGTGTTGCGCGACGTGACGACCCATGTTCTCAGGTCGATGGCCAAGCCGATGCCGTCGACAAACCGTTGACTCGCGTCCAGCAGGCCCGCACAGGTCGCCTCGCCCTGCTCGAACGCGTTCAAAAAAAACGCGCCATGGTCCCAGAAAGGCGAAAGGAGCATGACGTCCTCGGCATCGCCCACCATGTCGAGCAACTCGATGACCTGCTGGCCGTTGACGCCGGTCTTCTCGGCAAAACGCGGCGACAGGAATCCGTACCACGCACCTTCCTGCAGCGTGTTCGACTGAAGGAATTTGAGGATGGGCCAGAACTCCAGCCAATCCGGCCGCTCGCTCGCGGTGTTGTCGAGCGGGATGAACTCAGGCTCGACCCGACGTCGGGAAGCCTCGTCGTAATGGATCTGGTAGACGAATGCAGTCCGGCTCATCGACGTCAAGAACCTAGGCCTTGGAGGTCGTCTTGTCCTCGGGCGCCTGCGTGTGCTTGATGAACAGCACCGAGGCCCAGATACCGACCTCGTACAGGATGCACATCGGGATCGCGAGCGCGAGCTGCGAGACGATGTCCGGCGGCGTCACGACGGCTGCGACGATGAAGGCCAGCACGATGAAGTAGGCACGGAAGGCCTTCAGCTTCTCGAGCGAGACGATGCCCATGCGGGCCAGCACGACGACGACGATCGGCACCTCGAACGCGGCGCCGAACGCGACGAACATCGTCAGCACGAAACTCAGGTAGGCCTCGATGTCCGGTGCCGCGGTGATGCTCTTCGGCGCGAAGCTCTGGATGAACGCGAACACCTTGCCGAACACGAAGAAGTAGCAGAACGCGACGCCGAAGAAGAACAGCAGCGTGCTCGAGATCACCAGCGGCAGCACCAGCTTCTTCTCGTGCGTGTACAGCCCCGGCGCGACGAAGGCCCACACCTGGTACAGCACCACCGGCAGCGCCAGCAGGAAGGCCGCCATCAGCGTGATCTTCAACGGCACCAGGAACGGCGAGATCACGTTGGTCGCGATCAGCTTGCCGCCGGCCGGCAGCGCCATCACCAGCGGATGCGCCAGCAGGTCGTACAGCGCCGCCGGGCCGGGGTAGACCGCGAGGATCCCGAAGCACACGCCGATCGCGATCACCGCGCGGATCAGGCGGTCGCGCAGTTCGATCAGGTGCGTGACGAAGGGCTGCTCGGTGCCTTCCAGCTCATCGCGGCCGTCGCTGTTCAACTTCATGGGAGGGGTTCAGGTTCGCGGGCCGAGGGATTCAGGCCGCAGGGTTCAGGCCGAAGAGCGCGGCGGGCGGAAGCGTGCGACGCGCGCCGCACCCGACTGCGCCTTGTTGCGCACGCCGGTGCGCTGCTTGTACCACTGCGGCGTCGCGCCGCGCTTCAGGCGCCAGTTCTTCTTCGGGTGCTTGTACTGCGGCGGCGGCGGTTCCCAGCCGAGGTGCTGGCCGCTGTCGGGTGTGGAGGCGGCATCGCCGGGGGCATCCCAGGCGCTGGCCATGTCGGCGCGCGTCTGGTGGATCTCGTTCGAGACCGTCTGCTCGACGTTGCGGGCGGCATCTTCGAACTCGCCCTTCATCTTCTTGAGCTCTTCGAGCTCGATCGAGCGGTTGACCTCGGCCTTGACGTCGGCCACGTAGCGCTGCGCCTTGCCGAGCAGGTGGCCGACGGTGCGGGCGACCTTCGGCAGCCGCTCGGGCCCGATGACGATCAGCGCCACGGCGCCGATCAGCGCGATCTTGTCGAAACCGAAATCGATCATGCGGTTGTCATCCGACGGGCCAGCCCGAGCCGGCCTCGGATGCTCATCACGATTTGGTCTTCGCTTCGACGTCGACGGTGTTCGGATCGACGGCCTTCTGGCCGACCTGTTGCGACGGCGGCACGACCTCGCCATTGGCGCCGGTCGTCGAACCGTCCTTCATGCCGTCCTTGAAGCCCTTGACGGCGCCACCCAGGTCGCTGCCGATGTTCTTGAGCTTCTTGGTGCCGAACACCAGGACCACGATCACCAGCACGATGAGCCAGTGCCAGATGCTGAACGAACCCATGATTCTTCTCCTGCGGGAAATAGCGGATTCTAGGGGGTGCCTGTGTCAACCCTTGGCCCAGGGCCTTGGTCCGCCGATGACGTGCATGTGCAAATGTGGCACTTCCTGCCCGCCATCGACGCCGGTGTTGATCACGGTGCGAAAACCGTTGACGGCGCCCTGCTCGCGCGCGAGCTTCGGGGCCAGCGCGAGCATCTTGCCGAGCAGCGCCTGGTGCTGCTCGGGCACGGTGTCGTACAGCGATGCCAGGTGCGCCTTCGGCACGATCAGGAAGTGGACCGGCGCCCATGGCGCGATGTCGTGGAAGGCGATCAGTTCATCGTCTTCGAAGACCTTGCGGCTCGGGATCTGCCCGGCCGAGATCTTGCAGAAGATGCAGTTCGGGTCGTGGCTCATGGCGCGGGCACCGGCATCGGCGTGTTCGAGTTCAGGTTCACCCAGCCGCGCACGACGCGGTACAGGAACCAGATCGAGATGATGGCCCACGCGATCCATCCGGGGACCAGCAACAGGAACCACAGCGGCAACGTCACGACGTACAGCACGGCGGCCCACAGCACCGAACGGATGCGCCACCGGAAGTGCGATTCCTGCCAGGTGCCGGCCGCCTCGTCCTTCTTCACCAGGTCGAGGATGAAGGCGACGATCAGCAGCACCGGCGTGACCTGCGCGCCGGGCAGCACGGCGGCCACCGCGACGATCGCATGCAGCGCGTAGCTGATGTGGCCGATGTTCTTCAGCGACTGCTCGCTGTCGGAAAGCTTGGTCACGACATCGTTCATGTTCCGTCCGCCTCTCGGGTTTGCAACTTGCGCGCGGCGAATTCCTCCAGGCCCGACAGGCCTTCGCGCCGCTCCAGCTCGGCCAGCACGTCGGCGGGCGTCAGCCCGAACGCGCTCAGCGCGAGCATCGAATGGAACCACAGGTCGGCGACCTCGTAGACGATCTTTTGGCGGTCGCCGTCCTTGGCGGCCATCACCGTCTCGGTGGCTTCTTCGCCGATCTTCTTCAGGATCGCATCGGTGCCCTTGTGGAACAACCGGGCCACGTAGCTCTTGTCCGGGTCGCCTTGGCGGCGCGACTCGATCACCGCGGCCAGCCGTGCCAGCGTGTCGTTGCCGCCGAGGGCGCTCGTCCCGGTCTTCACGTCGGTCATTTGTAGATGGTCCCCGGGTCTTTCAAGACCGGCTCGACGGTCTGCCAGGCCCCGTCCTTGTAAAGCTGGAAGAAGCAGCTGTGGCGGCCGGTGTGGCAGGCAATGCCGGGCGTGTGGCCCTGCTGCGTCACTTTCAGCAGCAGCACGTCGTTGTCGCAATCGAGGCGCATCTCGTGCACCTGCTGCACGTGACCGCTTTCCTCGCCCTTGTGCCACAGCCGCTGGCGCGAGCGGCTGTAATAGACCGCCTCGCCGAGCTCGGCGGTGCGGGCCAGCGCCTCGCGGTTCATGAACGCGAACATCAGCACGTCGTTGCTGCCGACCTCCTGCGCGATCACCGGCAGCAGGCCCTGGGCATCCCACTTGATCTCGTCGAGCCAGCTCATCGGGCGAGTGTATCTGTGGCACAAGTCGGGCCCGAGAAACCGCGTTCCTCGGCGAACCAGGCCAGCACCGGCACGGTGCCCGGCAGCACCGGCTGCACCTGCACCGGCAGGTCCTGCCAGGCCATCTGCTGGCGTTCGCGCATCTCGAACTCGCCGGTCCACGCGAAAACCTTGCAGAAGTGAAGCCGCACGCGTGCATGCGGATAGTCCATCAGCTCGATCTTCCACGGCTGCACCGGCCCGATCGTGATGCCGATCTCTTCATGCAACTCGCGGCGCAGCGCCTGTTCGACGCTCTCGCCGGCTTCCAGCTTGCCGCCGGGAAATTCCCAGTAGCCCGCATACACCTTGCCCTCGGGCCGGCTGGTCAGCAGGAAGCGGCCGTCGGCATCGATCAGCACGCCGACGGCGACGTCGACCGGCGTGCGCTCTGCAGCCGCGCTCATGCCGCGTGCCGCCCGGCGTAATCCTTCGCGAACTGGAACGCGACGCGCCCGGAGCGCGACCCGCGCTCGAGCGCCCACACCAGCGAAGGCTGCCGTGCCGCGGCGATCTCGTCTTCGCCGACGCCGAAGCCGCGCAGCCACTGCGCGACGATCGCGAGGTATTCGTCCTGGCTGAACGGATAGAAGCTGACCCACAGCCCGAAGCGTTCGCTGAGCGAGATCTTCTCTTCGATCACCTCGCCGGGGTGCACCTCGCCGTCATCGGTGTGCTGGTACGTGAGGTTCTCCTTCATGTACTCGGGCAGCAGGTGGCGGCGGTTGCTGGTCGCGTAGATCAGCAGGTTGTCGGACGCCTGCGAGACCGAGCCGTCGAGGATGGACTTGAGCGCCTTGTAGCCGGGCTCGCCTTCGTCGAAACTGAGGTCGTCGCAGAACACGACGAAGCGCTCGGGCCGCTCGGCGACCAGGTCGACGATGTCGGGCAGGTCGACCAGGTCGGCCTTGTCGACCTCGATCAGGCGGAGTCCGCGATCGGAAAATTCGTTCAGGCAGGCCTTGATCAGCGAGCTCTTGCCGGTGCCGCGCGCGCCGGTCAGCAGCACGTTGTTGGCGGCATGCCCGGCCACGAACTGCGCGGTGTTGCGCAGCAGCCGCTCCTTCTGCGGTTCGACCTCGACCAGCTCCGACAAGCGCACCTGCGCCACATGCCGAACCGGCAGCAGCTGCCCGGAGGCGCCGCGCCGGCGGTAGCGGAACGCGATCGACGCCGACCAGTCGGGTGCGACCAGCGGCTGCGGCAGCACCGCTTCCAACCGGGTGAGCAACGCATCGGCGCGTTGAATCAATTGCAGCAACGTGTCGGGAGCGAAAGACATGCAGGACCGCCGGATCTACCGGCACCAGGGCTGGGACGGGCGTCAGTGTAGCGGCGGCGATTCCGCGATTCTTTGCCCACGCAGTCCGTCACTGCGTCGACAAGGCGCGCCACCGCCCGCACGACCAAGGATCCAGGGATTCAAACCCGACCGGCAACAAGCGCAGAACGCGGCGCACAGCGGTAGGTCCCGCGACCCGCTGCCTTGGCGTCATACAAGGCCTTGTCGGCCAGCGCCATCAGCGCCCCCTCGGTGCTGTCGTCGCCTTCGTAGAACGAGATGCCGATGCTCGTCGTGACGCTCAGCGAATGCCCCAGCACCTGCTGCTCCGCCGCGATCGCCGCGAGGATCTTGCGGGCCAGGAAGTGCGGCTCGTCCACCGTGTTCAGCCCTTCGAGGATCACGACGAATTCGTCGCCGGCCAGCCGCGCCACCGTGTCGGTCTTGCGGACGCTGGCCAGCAGCCGCTGCCCGAACGTCTTCAGCACTTCGTCGCCGCCCGCATGGCCCAGCGTGTCGTTGATGCCCTTGAACTTGTCGATGTCCATGAACATCAGCGCCATCGGCCGACCGCTGCGGCGGCAGCGCGACATCGCCTCCGAGAAGCGTTCCTCGAACTGCCGCCGGTTGGCCAGCCCCGTCAGCGCATCGACGCGCGCCAGCGTCTGCAGCTTGCGCTCGAGTTCCTTCTGCGCCGACACGTCGTTCGTCAGGCTGTACACGCCGATCACCCGGCCCTGCTCGTCGCGATGCGGCAAATAGTTGACCTGGAAGTGCCGCGGCCCGTGCCCCAGAACCGCCACCGTCTCGAACTGCACCGTCTCGCCCCGCAGCGCACGTTCGATCTGGCGCTGGCGCAGGGCCATCACCTTCGGCGGCAGCACGTCCTGCATGCGCCGGCCCATCGCCGTGGCCACCGGGATGCCGGTCCAGGCCTCGAACACCGGGTTGCAGAACTGGAAACGCAGGTCGGTGTCGACATACGTGATCAAGGCCGGCACGTTGTCGGTGATCGTGCGCAGCCGCGCCTCGCTCTCGGCCAGCTGCGCCAGCGCCCGGTGCCGCTCGGCGATGTCCAGCACCATGCCGTAGATGCCGACGACGCGGCCGTCCGGCCGCCGCTCCGGCACGTACTCGACCAGGTGGTGATGCTCGCGGCCGAACAGCTGGCCGTGGCGCTCGAAGCGCACGCGCTCGCCACGCAGCGCGGCCGCGATGTGCTCGGCAATGCCGCCGAAGGCTTCCGCGCCCAGCACGTCCTGCATGCGCTCGCCGAGCATCGCCTTCGGGTCGAGGCCGGTCATCGACAGGTAGCGGGCGTTGGCAAACTGGTAGCGCAGCTCCGCGTCGACATGGAACACCAGCGCCGGCAGGTTGTCCGACACCATCTGCAACCGGCGCTCGCTGCGCGCCAGCCGCTGGGCCAGCGGCAACACGTGCGAGCGCAGCAGCCAGGCCCCCACCAGCACCAGCGCCGCCAGCAGACCCGTCAGCACGCGCAGCCGCGAGCGGATGTAGCCGAACAGCTCGCCGCTGTCGGTCTTGACCACCAGGCCCAGGTTCACGCCGCGCAGCGGCGCATAGCCGGCCTGCACCGGCACGCCGCGCAGGTCCTTCACCGACTCGGTGCCCGTCATGCCGAGCAACGCTTTCGAGATCGGCAGGAAAGGCTGGCCGTCCGGCTGGTACATCGCGATGTGCCGGCCCGCCTCGTAGAAGCGGCTCGGCAGGCAGACCGCGTCTTCATCGATGCGCGCGCACAGCAGCGCATCGGTCGAATCGTCGCGGTGCTGCAGGTCGTACAGCAACCCGGTCAGCACGCCGAGCCGGCGCTCCAGCATCAGGCCGCCGACGCGATCTCCGTTGCGCTCGACCGGCAGCTCGCTGTGCAGCACCAGCCCGTCGTCCCACAGCAGCGTCGAATGGCCATCGCCGAGCGGCAGCGCCACCACCGCCGAGCGCAGCCGCGCGGAACCCGCCTCCAGCAGCGATTCGCCGCGCCCGTTCTCGACGCGCAACGCGCTGAAATCCTGGCCCAGCACGCTGGACGCCAGCTCGCGCAGGTCGTCGAACGCCTGGGCGTCGGTCGGCTTCACGCCCAGCTGCGCGAGCGAGCGCTGCAGCGCCAGCTGGCGCGACACGCTCTCGGCGATCTCCATCTCCTGCTTCAGGCTGTGCGCGAACGCACCGGCATGGCCGCGCGCCGCGGTCTCCAGGCCGTCGGCCACCGTCATCTTGTAGGCGCGCTGCATCAGCGCGAAGCCGGCCACGCCCGACACCACCGCGACGATGCCGAGCACGCCGACCGCGGTGCGGGTGATGCGGTCTTCGGGCCGCTCGTCCACCGGGTCGGCGGCCTTGTCGTCGATCGCGTCGCCGACCAGCAGGTTCGACCACAGCGTCGTCCCCAGCACCACCAGCATCGCCATCACGGCCGCCGACATGCTGTTGAACGACAGCAGCCTGTACATCGCCTCCAGGTCGAGCACGTAGCCGGTCAGCGCCGACAGCCCGACCGCGAGCGTGCCGTACACGCTGCACGACACCAGCAGGCTGCGCCAGCGCAGTCCCGGCCGGTGTTGCAGCCACAGCGCCAGCCCGGCGAACAGGAAACCGAGGCAGGTGTTCGGCGCGAGGCGCCCGGGGTGAGGCGAGGTCGGCTGCATCGCGCGGTGCAGCGCCGGGATGTCGATGCCCAGGTCGACGCCGCCGAGGTGCTCGACCAGCACCAGCGCGGGCACCGAGATCAGCAGCGCGGCGCACCAGGCGAGCCGGCGCGACGGCATGCGCGGATCGCTCCACAGCGCCACCGCGGCCACGAGGCTGAGCAGGCCGGCATTCAGGCTGGCCGGCACCGCGTTGAGGAACAGCCGCGCCAGTTCGATCTGGCCGCCGAGCACGCCGGCCGCCACGCACAGGCCGCCCCCCGCCAGCCACAGGGCGGCGAGACGACGGAATGGCACACGGGGAAGAATAGGCATGGCAGCAGAAATGCCCCGCCACATGCGGAGCCTTGCCGGATATCGGCCGCGTCAGCCCACTTCTTGAGCAGCGGACGGCCGGGCCGGTACCGGCACCACGGCGTGGTCGGCCACCGCGAAGACCCGCTCGCCAGACGCTGGCCGGATCGTCTTCAACCCGGTGAACGCACCGAAGGCCGGCAGCACGCCGACCCGCTCGCCGAACCAGAAGCACGGCAGCCGCACATGATCGTGAGGCCGTCCACCGAGCACGATGCCCGGGTGCAGGTGGCCGGCCAGCACGTAGTCGTCGTCGCGTGCAACGGGGTGGTGGCACAGTGCCAGTCCGCCGAGCCGCAGCGGTTCGTCGACGACGTCGATCCGGGCCCAGGCCGGCGGATCGCCGGCATGGGCATCGTGGTTGCCGCGCACCAGCGTCAGATGCAGATCCGCATGCCGCTCGCGCCAGCGCGCGAGCGCCTCCAGCGTCGAGGCCGCGTGCGCATGCACGGAGTGCAGGAAATCGCCGAGGAACACGATGCGCCGCGCGCCGTGCTGCTCGACCAGTCCGGTCAGCCGCGACAGCGTCTCGCCGGTCGTGGCCTCCGGCACCGGCACGCCGAGCCGGCGAAACGAGACGGCCTTGCCCAGGTGGGCATCGGCCACCAGCAGCGCGTGCTGCGCCGGCCACCAGGCAGCCTTCTGCGGCAGCAATGCGAGGCGCTGGCCGCCGACATCGGTCGTGACCATGGCGATCAGGGAAGAAAAGGAGAAAAGGCCGGCGTCAGCCGACCAGCAGGCGCAGCGCGGCGTCCAGGTGCTCGGTCGGCACGCGCTTGAAGCCGGAGCGCGCATAGCGCTGCAGGCGGCCGACCGCAAAGCCGGTCAACACCGAGGACTGCGCATTCGCATCGACCGTCGGCGTCGACGAGCCGGCCGCTTCGGCGGCGCTGCGCAGGCTCTGGCGCAGCTGCGATTCGATGCGATCGAAGAACTGGTTCATGCGGGCGACCAGGCGCTCGTTCTCGAACACCAGCGCATCGCCGACCATCACGCGCGTCATGCCGGGGTTCTTCTCGCCGAACTGCAGCAGCACCGTGAGGATCTTCTGGGCCTGCACCTGGCCGCTGGTCTCGCGCTCGGTGATCTGGTTGACCAGCGTGAACACGCTCTGCTCGATGAACTCGATCAGGCCTTCGAACATCTGCGCCTTGCTCGCGAAATGGCGGTACAGCGCCGCTTCGGAGACATCGAGCTTGCCGGCCAGCGCGGCCGTCGTGATGCGATCGGCGCCCGGCTGTTCGAGCATGTGGGCCAGCGTCTGCAGGATCTGCACGCGGCGCTCGCCGGGCTTCGGGCGCTTGCGGCCCGCCGGTTCGGCCACCGCGTCGGCTGCCACCTCGGGACTGGTGTCTTCGGGGATGGCAGGGGTGTCGGTCATCGCGGCGGTCGGAGTTGTCACAGGGAGAGGAGCTTGTTCAGCGATTGAATTCTTGCATACACATAGGGGGGCTTTCGGCAAGGGTGAACGCCAACTTCTGTGCTGTTGTTCGCAACTTTGGCCGTCTTCAGGTAGCGCTGCATCCAGACCGTGCGCATGCCGATGCGGTGCGCCGACTTCTGGTGGGCCAGCGTGTCCTCGACCAGCACGCAGCGCCATGGCGCCACCTTCAGCCGCACCGCGACGCGCCGCAGCATGCGTGCATCCGGTTTCGGCCGCAGGTCGCCGAACATCGTCATCTCGTCGATGCTGATCAGGCCGTCGAAGCAGTCCGCGAGGCCGAGCGCCCGCAGCACGCGCAATGCGTAGGACCGCGGCGCGTTCGTCAGCAGGACCTTGCGGCCGCGCAGCCGGCGCAGCGCCGCGCGGTCGTGCGCATGGGTGCGCAGGCGGTCCTCGAGGCCGGGCAACCGGTGCGTCTCCTCGAGGAAATGGCTGGCATTCACGCCATGGTGGCGCACCAGGCCGAGCAGCGTCGCGCCGTAGCGGTCCCAGTACTGCTGGCGCAGCGCGGAGGCCTCGGCCGGCGCCAGCCCGAGCTGCGACACGATGTAGTCGTTCATCGCCTGGTTGGTCGGGCCGAACGCCGCATGCGATGCGTCATGCACTGTGTTGTCCAGATCGAACAGCCAAACCTTCGCGCGACGTCGTCCACTCATTCGGCGAGCTCGTCGAGGATCGGGCAATCGGGCCGCTGGTCGCCGTGGCAGCAGCTCGCCAGGCTCGACAGCGTGCGCTTCATCGCTTCCATCTCGGCGATGCGGCGGTCGAGGTCGGCCATGTGGTTCAGCGCGATGCGCTTCACGTCGCCGCTCGCGCGCCGCCGGTTCTGCCACAGCTTCAGCAGCTCGCCGATCTCGGCCATGCCGAAGCCGAGGTCGCGGGCGCGCCGAATGAAGCGCAGCGTGTGCACCTCCTTGTCGCCGTACTGCCGGTAGCCGGCGTCGGTGCGGCCGACCTGCGGCAACAGGCCCAGCGATTCGTAGTGCCGCACCATCTTCGCCGACACGCCCGAGCGTTGTGCCGCTTCACCGATGTTCATCGTGCCACTCCCTTCCAGCGCCGCAACAGCAGCGCATTGCCGACCACGCTGACGCTGCTGAACGCCATCGCCGCACCGGCGATCACCGGGTTCAGCAGCCCGAAGGCGGCCAGCGGGATGCCGACCACGTTGTAGATGAAGGCCCAGAACAGGTTCTGGCGGATCTTGCGTTGCGTCAGCCGCGCGATCTCGAGCGCATCGGCGACCAGGCGCGCATCGCCGCGCATCAGCGTGATGCCGGCCGCCTGCATCGCGACGTCGGTGCCGCTGCCCATCGCGATGCCGACGTCGGCCGCCGCCAGCGCCGGCGCGTCGTTGATGCCGTCGCCGATCATCGCGACGCGCGCGCCGCCGAGGCGCAGCGCCTCGACCAGCGCGGCCTTGTCCTGCGGCAGCAGCGCGGCATGCACGTCGGCCGCGTCGACGCCGAGTTCGCGCGCCAGCTTCGCCGCCGCGCCGGCGCTGTCGCCGGTCAGCATCAGGCAGCGTACGCCGAGCGATTGCAGCCGGCGCACCGCCTCTGCCGCGCTCGGCTTCGCGGCATCGCCGAACGCCAGCAGGCCGCGCAGCCGCGGCACCGGCGCGGCCTCGGCCAGCCACGAGACGGTGCGGCCATCGAGCTGCAGCGCATCGGCCCGGGTCTGCAGCGGCGAGACGTCGATGCCGCGCTCGCCCATGAAGCGGCTGCTGCCGAGCAGCAGCGTGCGCCCGCCGACCTCGCCCGACAGCCCGCGGCCGGCGACGCTGCGCACGCCGCTCGCCGGCGCGATGGCCAGCCCGTCGTGACGCGCCGCCGCGAGCACGGCCGCCGCCAGCGTGTGCTCGCTGCCGGCCTGCAGCGCCGCGCTGTCGGCGAGCAGTGCGCGCGCATCGCCATCGGCCGGCTCGCAGGCCACCAGCGCCGGGCGGCCTTCGGTCAACGTGCCGGTCTTGTCGAACGCGACGATGTCGACCTGGCGCGCGCGCTCCAGCGCCTCGGCATCCTTGATCAGGATGCCGCGCCTTGCCGCGACGCCGGTGCCGGCCATCAACGCGGCCGGCGTCGCGAGGCCGAGCGCGCACGGGCAGGCGATCACCAACACCGCGACGGCGTTCAGCACCGCCTGCTCCCACGCCCCGGTGGCCACGCCCCAGCCGAGCAGCGTGGCGGCCGCCAGCAGCAGCACCACCGGCACGAACACCGCGCTGACGCGGTCGACCAGCTGCTGGATCGGCGCCTTCTTCGCCTGCGCCGATTCGACCAGGTGGACGATGCGCGACAACGCCGATTCGGCACCGAGCGTGGTCGCCCGCAGCAGCAGCAGGCCTTCGCCGTTGACCGACCCGCCGATCACCCGGCCGCCCGGCTGGCGCAGCACCGGCAGGCCCTCGCCGGTGATCAGCGATTCGTCGACATGGCTCTCGCCTTCGAGCAGCTCGCCGTCGACCGGCAGACGCTCGCCGGCCCGCACGACGACCAGGTCGCCGACCCGCAGCTGCGCGATCGGCAGGTCGCGTTCGATGCCATCGCGGCGCACCCGCGCCGTCTGCGGCCGCAGCGCGTTCAAGGCCTGGATCGCATCGGTGGCCTGCCGCTTGGCGCGCTGCTCCAGCCACTTGCCGAGCAGCACCAGCGTGACCACCACCGCCGACGCCTCGAAATACAAGTGCCCGTGGCCGCCATGGGCCCACAGCTGCTGCACGCTGAGGCCGAACGCCGCCGAGGTGCCGAGCGCCACCAGCAGGTCCATGTTGCCGGTGCGCGCGCGCAGTGCCTTCCAGCCGGCGCGGTAGAAGCGCGCGCCGAGCACGAACTGCACCGGCGCGGCCAGCAGCAGCTGCAGCAGGCCGGGCAGCATCGCGTCGATGCCGGCGAGCGACAGCAGCATCGGGAGCACCAGCGGCAGCGACAGCGCGGCCGCCGCGATGACCGGCCAGGCCGGCGCCGCCGCGGCCGGCGCTTCGTCTTCCTCGTGCACATGGGCCGCGTAGCCCGCCTTCTCGACCGCCGCCAGCAGCACCGCTGCATCGTCGACGCTGGTCTGCACCTCGGCGCGCTCGGTCGCCAGGTTGACGGTGGCCGACACGACGCCGGGCACGCGATGCAACGCCTTCTCGACACGCGCGACGCAGGACGCGCAGGTCATGCCGTCGATGCCGAGGGACAGGGAATGGGTGGCGATGCCGGTCGTGTTCATGACGCGACTGTCAACCTTACCATCATGGTAATGTCAAGGCCTTGCCGGCCGTGGGGCTTCGCGGTGCGCCTTGACCTTGCCACGGTGGCAAGCTTCAGGCTTGACAGTGAATCCATCGAACAACCACGGAGAACCCCATGATCGAGTTCCAGGTCGACGGCATGAGTTGCGGCCATTGCATCAAGGCGGTGACGCAGGCGCTGAAGGACGCCGATCCCCACGCGCTGGTGGTGGTGAACCTCGCGGAGCACACCGTCGAGGTCGAATCGGCATCGGACCGGGCGCTGCTCGCGGCGGCGCTGACCGAGGCGGGCTACCCGCCGAAGTGACGCGCGGAGCGCCGGCGAAGCCAAGCGCCCCATCAAGCCACTCCCCAGGATCCGGCTCCGCCGGGCCGAGGGGAGGCGCCCCTTGGGGGCCGAGCCCGGACATGAACAGTCCTGAGGACTGTTCGTGCCTGGCGAGGGGTCGGACC
>Ga0065165_1001455_pt1 | contig 25574 bp, 21 predicted proteins | sample AraplaMF_Cvi_mMF_FD_63813 | JGI IMG/M metagenome (GOLD analysis project Ga0065165, IMG submission 63813) | Arabidopsis root microbial communities from the University of North Carolina, USA - plate scrape MF_Cvi_mMF (version 2) (version 3) | ecosystem: Host-associated > Plants > Roots >... | reverse complement strand
CCAAGGTGCTCGGCCCGCAGGAGCTGGCGGTGTTCCATGCGCGGCGCGCGCGTGTCGAGGCCCGCGGCATCAGCTACCTGGCGACCCGTTTCTCGGCCAAGGAGGCGTTCTCGAAGGCCATCGGCCGCGGCATGCGCATGCCGATGACCTGGCGCGCCTGCGAGATCCTCAATGCGCCGAGCGGCAAGCCCGAGATCGTGCTGCACGGCGAGCTGGCGGCCTGGTTCGCGGCGCGGCACCTGGTCGCGCACGTCAGCGTCACCGACGAGACCGACTATGCGGCGAGCTTCGTCGTCGTCGAAACCCAGCAACCCTGAATGCGGAAAGAACCAGCATGAGCGAACACGCCCCGGTGATCCTCGACATCGCCGGCACGGCCCTGACCGACGACGATCGGCGGCGGCTGCGCCATCCGTTGACCGGCGGGATGATCCTGTTCACCCGCAACTGGATCGACCGCCGCCACCTGACCGAGCTGACCGCCGAGGTCAAGTCGATCCGGCCCGACGTGCTGATCACCGTCGACCACGAAGGCGGCCGCGTTCAGCGCTTCCGCACCGACGGCTTCACGCACCTGCCTGCGATGCGCGAATTCGGCGAGCTGTGGATGCGCGATGCGATGCGCGCCGTCGATGCGGCCACGTCGGCCGGCTACGTGCTCGGCGCCGAGCTGCGGGCCTGCGGCGTGGAACTCAGCTACACGCCGGTGGTCGACCTCGACCATGGGCGCAGCCAGGTCGTCGGCGATCGCGCGTTCCACCGCGACCCGCGCGTCGTCGCGATCCTCGCGCAGGCGCTGGCCATGGGCCTGCTGCGCGCCGGCATGGCCAACTGCGGCAAGCACTTCCCGGCGCACGGCTATGCGGTGGCCGATTCGCATGTGGCCCGCGCCGTCGACGACCGCACGCTGCAGCAGATCCTCGACGAGGATGCGAAGCCCTACGACTGGCTGTCGACCACGCTGACCTGCGTGATGCCGGCGCACGTGACCTTCCCGCTGGTCGATGCAGTGCCGGCCGGTTTCTCGTCGCGCTGGCTGAAGGAGATCCTGCGCGGCCAGCTCGGCTACACCGGCGCGATCTGCTGCGACGACCTCAGCATGGAAGGCGCTCGCGTCGCCGGCAGCGCGCTCGACGCCGGCATCGCCGCGCTGAACGCAGGCTGCGACCTGGTGCTGCTGTGCAACCAGTCGAAGGTCGACGGCGGCCGGCCGGTTGACGTGCTGCTCGACGGCCTGGCGGAGGCGCTCGCGCAGGGTCGCTGGCAGGCCGATGCGAACAGCGAGACGCGCCGGCTGGAGCTGCTGCCGCAGAGCTCGCCGCTGCCGTGGGACGAGCTGATGCACCAGCCGACTTACCAGAACGCACTCGAACGCTTGCCCTGAGTTCAGTAATGCTCGTCGAGCGGCCGGCGCGGCTTGCGCGGCGGCACGACGAGTTCGATGTCGACCCGCCACGCTGCGGCGTCGCGCGCCTTCGTGAGGTCCACCGCCTGGGGCGCCACCGACGCCTTCTGGTACGGGTGCCAGGCGTGCAGCAGGTAGCGGCCCGGCGCCACGGCACCGAGGGCGATGCGCCCCGATGCCTCCGACTTGCCGTACCAGGCCGAGTCGACCACCATCACGTAGGCCTCCATCCAGTCGTGGATGTTGCAGCCGAGCACGACCGGCCCGGGCTTGTCGAACACCACCGGCTCGACGGGCATGCCGCTGTAAAGCTGGATCTCGAAGCTCTTCGCACTCGAGAACGAGTAGACGTGGTGCTTGACCTTGTCGCGGTTCGGAAAATCCACCCGCGTGCCGACCGGCAGCACGCTGACGAACGGCACGAACTCCAGCTTCACCTGGCGAATCTCGGCCCGGCCGGGTGGCGGCCGCCTGGCGGTCGACGCGGCGGCGGGCTCCAGCCACACGACGGCATCGGCGACCGGCGCGCCGCTCGGCGTCCGCACTTCGACGGTCGCGGAGGCGGCCTGCGCCGAGCCGATGGCCAGCAGGCCGATCGCCGCCAGCGCGGCGGCTGTCGCGCGGCGCGGCATCGAGCTCAGGGCGCCGGCGTCAGCACGGCAGTCGGATCGATCTGCCAGACCTCGCTGACGAGCCTGGCGTCGCGGTAGACCAGCACGTGGCGCACGCGCACGGTGGTCTTGCCGGCGTACTCGGCGACGGCTGTCAGTGTCACGCCCTTCGGATTCGCGTTCTGTGTGATCACGCTGCGTTGCAGCGTGCGCGGCTGGTTGTCGTTCGCGGCGGCGAAGCGGGTCCACAGCTGGCGCAATGCATCGGTGCCGCGGTAGCGGCCGTCGAGCGGGCCGCCGACCCAGTCCATCCACGGGTCGTCGCCATAGACCTGCATCAGTGCGTCGACGTTGCCGGCGGCCACCGCCTTCAGGTGCGCCTCGGCGGCGCGTTCGTCGAGCGGGCCGGCTGCCGCGAAGAAGGGGATGCAGCAGGCGAGCAGCAAGGCGAGTCTCTTCATGGCGAACTCCTGGGACGGCGGCAGAGGCGTCCCAGGAGGATGGCATGCGCCGACCCCGGCGGGCAAGGCACCGGAACACGCCGGCGGGTGGGGTTCGTGCATATGCCGCGCGGCATGAAAAACGGCGCCCGAAGGCGCCGTCGTTCACGCTGTCGGATCGCGTTCAAGCCATCGGATTGCCGGACTCCGATTCGAACGGCAGCTTGACCTGCGACAGGTCCTTGCGCGTCTCGACCAGCACCAGCGGACCTTCGTCGATCGCGACCGGCGGGCGGGGCTCGCGCGGCACGTGGATCGGCTTCGGCTCGCGGGCCATCGCTTCCTGGACGGCCCGGATCTTCTCGGCATCCGAGTTGACCCATTCGAGCCCGGCCGTCTCGGCGACCGATTGCAGGTCGGCCAGCGGCAGCACGAAGCGTGCGGCCGGCGCAGCGACCGGAGAGGCGACCGGTGCAGCGACCGGCGCCGCCACGGGCGCGGCGACCGGAGCCGCAACGACCGGCGCTGCGGCCACCACCGGAGCGGCGACCGGCTCAGCGGGTGCGGCGACAGGCGCTGCGACGTACGCCTGGACCGGCGGCGTGTAGGCCGGCGCTTCGGCGATCTCCGGGCGGTACACCGGTTCGGCCACCGCAGCGGCCGGGACATCGCCCGAGGCGCCGGCTTCGGCACCTTCGACCGACGGTGTGCCGCCTTCGGTCTCGTCGCGCCGTTCACGGCGCTGGCGATCCCGGCCGCGGCCACGGCGGCGCCCATCGCGCTCGCCGCCTTCCGGCGTGGCGTCGCCGCCCTCCGGTGCACCGGCGGATTCGGCGTTGTCGGCCTGCTGAGCCGCGGCATCCACCGCCCGCTCGGCGCGGACCGCACCCTCTTCACCTGGCGCGTCGGCGACCTGTTCGGCACCGCCCTCGCTCACGACGGCTTCGCCGTTTCGAGCCTCGTCGCGGTCGCGGCCACCGCGGCCACGGCGACGGCGACGGCCGCCTTCGCGGACCTCGCCGCCTTCGGCGTCGGGACTCGGCACGGTGTCGCTGAAGGCCTGCGCCGGAGCGACGTCGGTCACGGCACCGTCGACCGGCGCATCGGCCGGACGGCGTTCGCGCTCGGGACGCGGACCGCGGCGGCTGCTGTCGCCACGGCCTTCGCCGCGACCTTCTCCTCGTCCTTCACCACGCGGCGGACGCTCGTCCGTGCGCGGCGTCGCGACCGCAGCGCCGGCGTCGACGCCGGCAGCCACTTCGTCGACCCGCTCGGCCCGCTCGCCGCGGCGGCCACCGCGCTCGTTGCGCTCGCCCCGTTCCGGGCGTTCGCCGCGTCCTTCCGGGCGGCCCTCGGCGCGCGGCTCACCGCGGACTTCGCCTCGCCCTTCACCACGCCCTTCGCCGCGTCCGCCTTCGGGGCGGCCCTCGCCACGGTTGCGATCACCGCCGCGCTCGCCGCGGCGCCCATCGCGCTTGCCGTCGCGTTCGCCACGGCCGTTGCCGCGGCCATTGCCTCGATCGCCACGCTCGCCGCGGCCATCGCGCTTCGCGCCGGCCTCGCCGGTCGCTGCCGGGGCCTTCACCGCTGGTGCGACCTCCGGCTCGCCGGCGCCGAACAGGCGCTTGACCCAGCCGAAGAAGCCACCGCCTGCCGGCGTCGGGGTCGCGACCGGTGCCGGCGCGGGTGCGGCGGCCACCGGTGCCGCGACCGGTGCGGGCGCGGGCTTCGGCGGCACGATCGGTGCCGGCGTTTCCGGCAGGATGCCCTTGATGACCGGCTCCTGCTTCGGCTTGGCCTTCTCGCGACGCGTGATGCCGACCTCGTCGTCCGGCTCTTCGATCATCGAGTAGCTGACCTGCAGGTTCTCCAGGCGCGGGTCGTCGTGGCGCAGGCGCTCGAGCTTGTAGTTCGGCGTGTCCAGGTGCTTGTTCGGCACCAGCAGCACGGTGATGCGCTGCTTCAGTTCGATCTTCGTGATCTCGGTGCGCTTCTCGTTCAGCAGGAACGAGGTCACCTCCACCGGCACCTGCACGTGCACGGCGGCGGTGTTGTCCTTCATCGACTCTTCCTGGACCATGCGCAGGATCTGCAGCGCGCTGGACTCGGTGTCGCGGATGTGGCCGGTGCCGTTGCAACGCGGGCAGGTGATGTGGCTGCCTTCGCTCAGCGCCGGGCGCAGGCGCTGGCGGCTCAGTTCGAGCAGGCCGAACTTGCTGATCGAGCTGAACTGCACGCGGGCGCGGTCCTGGCGCAGCGCGTCGCGCAGCCGGGTCTCGACCTCGCGGCGGTTCTTCGACTCTTCCATGTCGATGAAGTCGACGACGATCAGGCCGCCCAGGTCGCGCAGCCGCATCTGGCGCGCGATCTCGTCGGCGGCTTCCAGGTTGGTGCGGGTCGCGGTTTCCTCGATGTCGCTGCCGCGCGTCGAGCGGGCCGAGTTGACGTCGACCGACACCAGCGCCTCGGTGTGGTCGATCACGATCGCGCCGCCCGACGGCAGGTTCACCGTGCGCGAGAACGCGGTCTCGATCTGGTGCTCGATCTGGAAGCGCGAGAACAGCGGGGCGTCGTCGCGATAGCGCTTCACACGTGCGGCCGATTCCGGCATCACGTGGTTCATGAACTGCATCGCCTGGTCGTAGATGTCGTCGGTGTCGATCAGGATCTCGCCGACATCCGACGTGAAGTAGTCGCGGATCGCGCGGATCACCAGCGACGATTCCTGGTAGATCAGGAACGCGCCCTTGCCGCCCTGCGATGCGCCGTCGATGGCGCTCCACAGCTTCAGCATGTAGTTCAGGTCCCACTGCAGCTCGACGGCGCTGCGGCCGATGCCGGCGGTGCGGGCGATCAGGCTCATGCCCTTCGGGTACTCGAGCTGGTCGAGGTTTTCCTTCAGCTCCTCGCGCTCCTCGCCCTCGATGCGCCGGCTCACGCCGCCGCCGCGCGGGTTGTTGGGCATCAGCACGAGGTAGCGGCCAGCCAGCGAGACGAAGGTGGTCAGGGCCGCGCCCTTGTTGCCGCGCTCTTCCTTCTCGACCTGGACCAGCAGCTGGTCGCCTTCGCGGATCGCGTCCTGGATGCGCGCGTTGCGCACGTCGGCGCCGTCGCGGAAGTAGTTCTTCGAGATTTCCTTGAACGGCAGGAAGCCGTGGCGGTCTTCGCCGTAGTCGACGAAGCAGGCTTCGAGAGACGGCTCGACGCGCGTGACGACGGCCTTGTAGATGTTGCCCTTGCGTTGCTCGCGGCCTTCGATCTCGGTCTCGAAATCGAGCAGCTTCTGGCCGTCGACGATCGCGAGGCGACGCTCTTCGGGCTGCGTCGCATTGATCAGCATGCGTTTCATGTGCGCTCCTTCGCCACCACCGCGCTGTGTTGCGCGCGAGTGGCAGCCATTCAACATGCCGCCTCTGAAACTTCAGGGGCGACTCATCGATGCACGAGAAACGTGGATGAACCGGAAGGAATCGCCCTGGACTGCGTTGACGCGGGATCGATCAGTGGATCGGCCGGTCAGGCAGCGTTGGCGCATGCGAGACAGTGGGCGTTGCGGGGCGCGAGGCCGGTGTTCGAGGCACGACCCCGGCACGGCCGGCCAGCGCAGACCCGCAGGCACGAGGCCGGGTTGCGGTGCGCAAGGCACACGGTGGGCAGTGGTGGAGGGTGGGAGCCGGGAACATGTTCCGCAATGACTACTGGGCGCGGGAAGGAGGCTGAAGACGCGGTCGCCGCCGGTAAGCGAGGACCCTGCTTCGATGTCTCCTGCCTGGAAACCTTTTTGACAGGGGTTCGTTCTTTGTTTCTCTGCCATGCCGGGCTGTGTGCCGCCTCGTCGCGTGGGGACGGGGCCTGACTGCGGGCCGGGCATGTTGCATCACCTGTTGGCCGAACCCTCGGGCTCGACCGCCACCGCCGTCGCAAGCGCGGGTTCAACGCCATCGACGTTAAACTCAGATAAATCAAACACTTACGACAACAACGTGGTGCAACGCATTATAGGGGCCAAAGCAGGTCGGCCGGCAAGCACCGCGGTGGGGGCTCCGGCCGGGGCGGCTGCGCCGGCCGTCCAGCAGGTCGAGGTCGATGAAGGCTCCGAGGGCCAGCGGCTCGACAATTTCCTGATCAAGCTGCTGAAGGGCGTGCCCAAGACCCACGTCTATCGCGTGATCCGCTCCGGCGAGGTGCGCGTCAACAAGGGCCGGGCCGCCGCCGATACCCGCCTGGCGATCGGCGACCTGGTGCGCGTGCCGCCGGTGCGCACGGCCGATCCGTCGGCGGTGCCGCCCGCGCCGGCGCGCGAATTCCCGGTGGTGTTCGAGGACGAGCACCTGATCGCAATCAACAAGCCGGCCGGCGTCGCGGTGCACGGCGGCAGCGGCGTCAGCTCGGGCGTCATCGAGCAGCTGCGCCAGGCGCGGCCGACCGCCCGCTTCCTCGAACTGGTGCACCGGCTCGACAAGGAGACCTCCGGCCTGCTGCTGATCGCGAAGAAGCGCTCGGCGCTGGTCGCGTTGCAGGAGCAGTTCCGCAGCCGCGAGACCGGCAAGACCTATGCGGCGCTGGTGGTCGGCGCCTGGCCGGCGTCGCGCAAGGTCATCGACGTGGCCCTGCACAAGTTCCTGACCGGCGAAGGCGAACGCCGCGTGCGGGCCGTCCTTCGACAAGCTCAGGATGATCGGGCCCTTCGACAGGCTCAGGGTGACCGGGAGCCCGAGGGCCGCCGCTCGATCACGCTGGTGCGCATCGCGCAGGCCTATGCCGGCTTCACGCTGCTCGACGTGACCATCAAGACCGGCCGCACGCACCAGATCCGCGTCCACCTGGCGCACGAGGGCCACCCGATCGCCGGCGACGAGAAGTACGGCGATTTCGCGGTCAACAAGGCGCTGGCGCGCGGCGAGGCGGTGAAAGGCGTGCGCTTCGAGCGGATGTTCCTGCACGCGCGGCGGCTGCGCTTCGAGCACCCCGCCAGCGGCGAGGCCATCGAACTCGAGGCGCCGTTGCCGGCAGAATGCAGTTCGTTCCTCCAGACCCTGCCGTCATGAACCGTCCTCGCCAGTTCGATCTGATCGCCTTCGATTGGGACGGCACGCTGTTCGACTCGACCACGCTGATCGCCCGCTGCATCCAGGCGGCCTGCGCCGACGTGGGCACCGTGGTGCCGAGCGACGAAGCCGCCAGCTACGTGATCGGGCTCGGCCTGGCCGAGGCGCTGCAGCATGCCGCGCCGGGCCTGACCCGCGAGCAGTACCCGGCGCTGGCCGACCGCTACCGCCACCACTATTTCGCACGCCAGCACGAGATCGTGCTGTTCCCCGGCACGCTGGAGATGCTGGCTGCGCTGAAGGCCCGCAACCACTGGCTGGGCGTCGCCACCGGCAAGTCGCGCCGCGGGCTCGACGAAGCGCTGCGCAGCGCCGACCTGCTGCGCCATTTCGACGCCACCCGCACCGCCGACGAGACCGCGTCGAAGCCGCACCCGCAGATGCTGCACGAGCTGATGGCCGAGTTCGGCGTCGAGCCCGAACGCACGCTGATGATCGGCGACACCACGCACGACCTGCAGATGGCGATGAACGCCGGCGTCGCCAGCGTCGGCGTCAGCTACGGCGCGCATGCGCCGGAGGCCTTCGACAGCTTTGCGCCGCGCTTCGTCGCGCATTCGGTGCCCGAGTTGGGCGAGTGGCTGAGGCAACATGGCTGATCCGCTGCTGCCGCCGTCGCTGATGCCCGCGCCGGCCGAACGGCGCCACCTGTGCGCCGCGACGCAGCTGGTGGAGAAGGGCAGTGCGCTGGTGTTCGACGTGCTGCAGTACCGCGAGCCCACGCGGGCCTTCGCGCTGCGCTTCGACGGCCGCGTCGTCGCCTACCTGAACCGCTGCGTGCACGTGCCGACGGAGATGGACTGGCAGCCCGGCGAGTTCCTCGACAGCGGGCGCGAGTTCATCCTGTGCTCGATCCACGGCGCGGCCTACGACCCGCTGAACGGCCGCTGCGTCGCCGGCCCGTGTGGCCGCGGCAAGCTCACGGAATTGCGCGTCGAGGAAGAGGCCGGCGAGGTCTATTGGTATCCTTCGCGCGACGTCCAACCCGCCTTCGCAGACCGAGAGTCCTGAACGAAGGCCGCCGAAAGCCCTGCATGAATCCGCACGACGAGTTGCCCTCGCCCGACGCTGCCGCGCCTGTTCCTTCTCCTGCGCTGCCCGCGGCGCCGGCCCCCGTTGCCGCGGCCGCCCGGCCGTCGATGGAAGAGACCGTCGACGAACTGGCCCGCGCCTTCTTCAAGGACCGTCGCACCGATCGCCGCTGGAAGCTGTTCTTCCGCTGGAGCTGGCTGCTGCTGTTCGCGGTGATCGCGTGGGCGCTGGTGACAGCGCGCAACCATGCGGCCACGCCGAGCGGGCCGCACACCGCGCTGGTCGAGGTGCGCGGCGAGATCGCCTCCGACACCGAAGCGAGCGCCGAGCTGCTGGTCGGCGCGCTGAAGAACGCGTTCGAAGACGAAGGCGCGCAGGCCATCGTGCTGCGCATCAACTCGCCGGGCGGCAGCCCGGTGCAGGCCGGCATCATCAACGACGAGATCCGCCGGCTGAAGGCCAAGCACCAGAAGAAGGTGTATGCGGTGGTCGAGGAAACCTGCGCGTCGGGCGCGTACTACATCGCGGTCGCAGCCGACGAGATCTACGCCGACAAGGCCTCGATCGTCGGCTCGATCGGCGTGCTGATGGACGGCTTCGGCTTCACCGGCGCGATGGAGAAGCTGGGCGTCGAGCGCCGGCTGCAGACCGCAGGCGAGAACAAGGGCATCGGCGATCCGTTCTCGCCGGTCAGCGAGAAGCAGCGAGCCTACACGCAGGCGATGCTCGACCAGATCCACCAGCAGTTCATCGGCGTCGTGAAGGAAGGCCGCGGCAAGCGGCTGAAGATCGGTCCCGACACCTTCAGCGGCCTGTTCTGGAACGGCCAGCAGGCGCTGGAGATGGGCCTGATCGACCACCTCGGCAACCTCGACATGGTGGCGCGCGACGTGGTGAAGGCCGAAGAGGTGATCGACTACACGCCGCGCGACAACGTCGCCGAGCGGCTGGCCAAGCGCTTCGGCGCGTCGATCGGGGCGGGTGCGGTGCGCGCGCTGCAGAGCACGCTGAATTTGCGCTGAGGGTCGCGCCTCCGATGCGCTGCGCCCGGATCGGCATCCGGGCTACACCAGCATGCCGCGCTTCTCGATGAAGGCGACCACCTCGGCAAGGCCGGCGTGGGTCTTCAGGTTGCTCATCACATAGGGCCGGCTCGGCCGCATGCGTTTCGTGTCGGCCTCCATCACCGACAGGTCGGCGCCGACATGGGGTGCGAGGTCGGTCTTGTTGATCACGAACAGGTCGCTCTTCGTGATGCCGGGGCCGCCCTTGCGCGGGATCTTCTCGCCGGCCGCGACGTCGATCACGTAGATCGTCAGGTCGCTCAGTTCGGGACTGAAGGTGGCCGCCAGGTTGTCGCCGCCGGACTCGATGAACACGATGTCGGCATCCGGGAACTTGCCGAGCATGCGGTCGACCGCTTCGAGGTTGATCGACGCGTCTTCGCGGATCGCGGTGTGCGGGCAGCCGCCGGTCTCGACGCCCATGATGCGCTCGGCCTCCAGCGCGCCGGCCACCGTCAGCAGGCGCTGGTCTTCCTTGGTGTAGATGTCGTTCGTGACGACCACCAGGTCGTAGCGTGCGCGCATCGTCTTGCACAGCATCTCGACCAGCGTGGTCTTGCCGGAACCGACCGGGCCGCCGACGCCGACGCGCAGCGGCGGCAGTTTCTTCGTGCGGTGGGGAATGCTGTGCAGTGCGGCGCTCATCGGGGCAGGCTCGGTTCGTTCGGGGGACGAACCGAGTGTAGTGCCCGTCGCGGGCGCCGTGCGTTCAGCCCTTCTTGGCGGGCGGCTTGCCCCCGCCCTGGCCGCCTGCCGGGCGCAGCGCCAGCACGTCGCCGATTTTCTGGCAGGTGCCGGTGATGGTTTCGCCGTTGCGGCCGGCGAAGCTCGCGGTGGCGCCTTCGGCCTTGCCGTTGCAGGCCGCGATCGCCTCGGGCGGCGGTGCGGGCGGCTTGCCGCCTTGCGGCGGCGTCGGGTCGGCGGCGAAGCCGGCCAGCGGGAGCGCCAGCAGCACGGTGGCCGCGGCGGCGGTGATGGTGATGGTGCTTCTGAGGGTCGTCATGTCACTGTCTCCTTCGTGTGGTGATTCATGCCGCGATGCCGACGGTCAGCGCGGCGGTGTAGCCGGCCGCGACGCTGCCGCTCAGCGTGGCCATCTGCAGCGTGGTGCCGTCGCTGAACACGTTGTCGGTCGCGAAGCTCATCTGGTTCAGGTGGGTCACGCTCGCGCTGTAGCCGCTGGCGGAGCTGTAGATGGTGCTGCAGTCGGCGACCGGGAAGGCCATCTGCGAGGTCTTGATCTTGCTGGTCGACGAGGTTGCGGTGGCGAGGCTGCGGTACACCTCGAAATGGATGTGCGGCATGCGGCCCGAATAGCAGCCGGGGAACACCGTGCTGAACGTGACCTGGCCGTTGGCATCGGTCTCTTGCACGCCGCGCAGGTAGTTCTGGTCCGTGACGCCCGACGAGTACATCGAGTAGCGGCCCTCGCGGTCGCAGTGCCACAGGTAGATGGCATGGCCCGACAGGTCGGCGCAGCTGGCGTTGGTGTCGACCAGCGTCAGCGTGACCGTCAGCGTGACGCCGGCCGCCGTGCCGAGGCTGGCGGGCAGGCTCGGGCGGATGTCGCTGCGCACGATGCCGCTGACACCCAGCACGTTGGCGATGCTGCCGTTCACGGTGTTCGAGCCGTCGCCGGGGTACGGGCCGGCGGTTTCCTCGGGGATCACCGAGCACGATGCCGAGGTGCCGGAGTCGGAAGATCCACCGGAACCATCCGACCCGCTGGAGCTGGAGGAGCTGCTGGAGTCGGTGCTTGCGGCACTGCCACCACCACCGCAGCCGAGCAACGACGCCGCGCCGACACCGGCCAGCCAGGTCAGCGCGCGGCGGCGCTGCATGACCTGCAGGTCGTGGACGAGGCCGAAGTCGTGCTCGTCGGGCTGTCCGAGGGACTGGCATGAGGCGTGGACGAGGTCGGGTTGACGATCGCGATGGAGGTTCGGCATGGCAGTGGCACGAGGCGGTGGCTGTGGAACTGCCCATGCTCGCGGCCGGCTGTATCGCGAATATCGATGCTTTGTATCAACTTGGACACGGTCCATTTGAACTGTGTCTGGAGGCGCGGACGCGAGCTGTTCAGGCGCTTGGCAGCAGCAGCCGGGCCCGCAGCCCGCCGTCGGGCCGGTTCGACAGGCTCAGGCGGCCGCCAAGCCGCTCGGCCAGGTCGCGGGCGATGTACAGGCCGAGCCCGTTGCCACCGCTGGTGCTGTTGCCGACCTCCCCATGGCGTGCGCCGTCGACCCGGTAGAACGGCCGGAACACGGCTTCCAGCTGGTCTTCGGGGATGCCGGGGCCGCGGTCGTCGACGCGCAGTTCCAGTTCGCCGGGAGACCCGAGCAGGCTCAGTTCGGCCGAACCGGCATGGCGCAGCGCGTTGCCGATCAGGTTGCCGAGGATCCGGCCGAGCGCTTCCGGCTGCGCGAGGACCACCGCGTCGCCGGCGCTGTCGTCGGCGATGCGCACCGCCAGTCCTTGCTCGACCCGGTCGTCGACCTGCGCCTGCAGCAGCGCGCGCAGGTCGACGCGCTGGTGCGCCTGCGGCGCATGCTGGTCGCGGACCATCGCCAGCACGCTGCCGATCAGCGCATCCATCTCCCGCAGGTCGGCGATGCAGCGCTCGGTCTGCGTGCCGGGCTCCATCGTCTCGAGCCGCAGGCGCAGCCGGGCCAGCGGCGTGCGCAGGTCGTGCGAGATCGCGGCCATCAGCAGGCCTTGCGCATCGAACTGCTGGTGCAGGCGCTGCGCCATCGTGTTGAAGACCTGCGCGGCCTGGCGCACCTCGCGCGTGCCTTCGTGCTCGTCGAGCGTCGGCGCCGGCCGGCGTTGTGCGATGGCCTGGCCGAGCGAGCGCGACGCGTCGGCGAGCCGGCGCATCGGCTGCGACAGCCACTGCGCGCCCCACCAGGCGGCGCCGCCGATCACGAGGAAGCGCACCAGGTAGTCGAGCCACAGCGCGCGCAGCGGCGGCGAGCCGCCGGGCTGCCGGTCGGGCGGCGGTCTGCCCCGTCCGCCGTCGGGCAGCACCCCGGGCGGCAGCGACGACAGCGGCGGCACACCCATGCCGTCCGGCCCGGGCCCCGGTGCCGGCACGCGCATCGGTCGCGCCTCGCCCAGGCCATCGGCGAGGCTGCGCACCGCCGCAAAGCTGAGGAAGTGACTCGCCACCAGCGCGACCCACATCAGCAGCATCAGGCGCTTGAACAGCGTGTCGCCGAACAGCCGCCGCAAGCGGTGCCGCAGGTTCAAGCGCCGGCCCCGCCGTCGAACAGGTAGCCCTCGCCGCGCACGGTGCGGATCAGCGTCGGCTCGTCGAGCTTCTGGCGCAGCCGCGACACCGTCAGGTCGATGCTGCGGTCGGTCACGTCGGCGCCCGGCGCGCGCGTCAGGTCGAGCAGCTGGTCGCGGCTCAGCACCCGGTTCGGGTGGTCGACGAAGGCCGACAGCAGCCGGAACTCCGCCGACGACAGCGCCACCACCACCTGCTGCGGCGAGGTCAGCTGGCGGCGCAGCCGGTCGAAGGTCCAGCCGGCGAACTGCAGCACGGTCGCGGTCGGCGCCGCGACCGGAGCGGCCCCGGCGCGGCGCAGCACCGCATGGATGCGCGCCACCAGCTCGCGCGGCTCGAAGGGCTTGGGCAGGTAGTCGTCGGCGCCGAGCTCCAGCCCGACGACGCGGCTCGCCGGATCGCCCTGCGCGGTCAGCATGATCACCGGCAGCGGCGCGACCTCGCGCACCCAGCGGAACAGGTCGAGTCCGTTGCCGTCGGGCAGCATCAGGTCGAGCAGCAGCACCTTGAACGGGTCGGGGCCGCCCAGGCCCGCGCGCAGCACGCGGCGCAGGCTCGCGGCATCGGCCACCGCGGTCACCCGCATGCCGTAGCGCTGCAGGTAGTCGCTGACGAGCTGGCGCAGGTCGAGGTCGTCGTCGACCAGCAGGGCGTGGATCATCGTCAGGACCGGAACAGCCGCGAGTACTGCGCTTCGTGGCGCGCCGACAGGATCGCGAGCATCGGCGTGAAGGCCTGGCGTTCGCCGTGCGTGGCCGCGATCGCGCGATCGACCGCCGGCGGGATCGCGTCGGCCAGCGCCGCCAGCACGCGCTGGCCGGCGTTCTGCCCGAGCGGCACCGCCTTCAGCGCGGCCTGCACCATGTTCTCCGCCCAGCCGAAGCACAGGCTCAGCAGGGCGTCGCGCAGCGGTGCGCCGGTCTGCGCGGCGGCCAGCGCGAACGACACCGGCCAGGTCGGTGCCGGCTTCAGCGTGGCCAGCATCGCGATGCGCGGATCGGCCAGCCCGCGGTTCTTCAGCCACTCGAGCAGCGAGCGGCCCATCTGCTCGGTCTGCAGCCGCATCTCGCTGCTTTCGCGGGTCTGCACGACCCAGTCGTTCAGGTCGCGGATCGCGTCGAGGTCGTCGCGCTGCCAGGCGCCGAAGGCCTTGGCGGCCAGCGCCAGGTCGCTGCGGGCCAGCCCGAGCCGCAGCTGGTCGAGCAGCCAGGCAGCGGCCTGCGCCTCGGTGGCGACGAGCCCGGCATCGACCGCCGATTCCAGCCCTTCGGAATAGCTGAAGCCGCCGACCGGCAGCGCCGGCGAGGCCAGCCACATCAGCTGCAGCAGCGAGGCGGCGCCGGTCGGCGCGGGGGCGCGGCGGACGCGGGGCATCGCGGGTCAGTGGTCGTGGCCGCGGTGATCGTGGCCAGCGTGGCCGGCGTGGCCATGGTCGTGGCCCTCATGCCCGTGGTCGTGGTCCCCGTGGTCATGGTGGTCGTGCCCGTGGTGCCCATGCCCGCCGCCGGCCGCATACGCACCGCCCTCGGGTTCGAACGCCGCGGTCGCCGGGTTCACGATCAGGTGCATCTGCCGCAGCATGTCGGCCAGCACATGGTCGGGTTCGAGCTTCAGGTGATCGGGCTTCAGTTCGAGCTGCACATGGCGGTTGCCCAGGTGGTAGGCGGCGCGCAGCAGGTCGAACGGGGTGCCGTGCTGCGTGCAGTGCGTCACGACCAGCACCGGCTGCGGCGCCGCGACGACGCGGATCAGCGAGCCGTCTTCGGCCACCAGCACGTCGCCGCCGCGTGCCGCGGTGCCGCGTGGCAGGAACACGCCGAGCGTGCGGCCCTGCGAGTCGGTGGCGTCGAAGCGGCTCTTCTGGCGCACGTCCCAGTCGAGCTCGACGGAAGCGGCGCGTTTGACGAGGGCAGGGGCCAGTCCATGGCCCTGCGCAAGGAGTTTGTTCACGGTCAGCATGGTGCGAGTGTGGCAGTAAACCCGGGGAGATTCTCGTTCAGGATCCGGGTCGGGCGGCCGATATTCCAACGGATCAGAACCAGCAGGAGACCCCCATGAAACTGCTCCAGGATGTCCGCATCGGCGTGCGCCTCGCCCTCGGATTCGCGAGCGTGCTGCTGCTGTCGTGCGCCACCATCGGCCAGAGCTTCTTCGAGATGTCGCAGCTGCAGGGGCGCTTCGACGACCTGGCCGGCATGACGATGCCGGCGATGAACGGCGTGTCCGAACTGGCCACGGCGGCGCGCGGCATGCGCGGCGCGCAGGAACTGCTGGCCACGCGCTGGAGCGAGTCCGAGCGGGCGACGCAGGCCGACGCCTTCAGGAAGCACCATGCGCGCTTCGTCGAGCAGATGAAGCTGTTGCGCGGCCTGCCGCGGGCCGATGCGATCGAGTCGCAGCTGGCCCCGGTGGACGGCGCGCTGAAAGCCTACGAGACCAGCTCGGCCGAGATCGAACGGCTGCTCGCCAGCAGCGACGATTCCGAGCGCTTCCAGAAGGTCAAGAAGCTGCTCGAAGGCGAGACGCTCGCCGCCTTCACGACGCTGAGCAAGGCGGCCGCCGAACTCACCAAGGTGATCCGCGACGATGCCGACGCCCGCATCGCCGCGGCCAGCACCGGCAACCAGCGCTCGCGCACCGCGATGGCCGTCGGCGGTGCGATCGCGCTCGCGCTCGGCAGCCTGCTGGCGTGGGGCCTGACGACCAGCGTCGTGCGCCCGATGCGCAGCGGCATGGCGGCGCTTCAGCGCATCGCCGGCGGCGACCTGTCGGGCCGCATCGACAGCGAGCGCCGCGACGAGATGGGGCAGCTCATGGCGGCCCTCGCGCAGATGCAGGACAACCTGCGCACCGCCGTCGGCGACATCCGCACGTCGAGCGATTCGGTCTACAGCGCCGCGTCCGAGATCGCGCAGGGCAACCTGTCGCTGTCGGACCGCACCGAGCGGCAGGCCGCCAGCCTGGAAGAGACGGCGTCGTCGATGGAGACGATGTCGGCCACCGTGAAGGAAAGCGCCGGCACCGTGAACCGCGTCGAGGAGATCTCGCGCAGTGCCCGCCAGGCGGCCGGCCGCGGCCAGCAGGTGGTCGGCGACGTGGTCACGACGATGCAGGAAATCCAGCAGTCGAGCGACCGCATCGCGTCGATCATCTCGGTGATCGACGGCATCGCGTTCCAGACCAACATCCTCGCGCTGAATGCCGCGGTGGAAGCGGCACGCGCCGGCGAGCAGGGCCGCGGTTTCGCGGTGGTGGCCGGCGAGGTGCGCAGCCTTGCGCAGCGCAGCGCCGGTGCGGCGCGCGAGATCAAGCAGCTGATCACCGACAGCGCCGAGAAGGTCGGCAGCGGCTCGCGCCACGTGGCCGATGCCGGCCGCGTGATGCAGGACATCCACCAGCAGGTGTCGAGCGTCAACGACCTGGTCGGTGAGATCCGCCGCTCGGCTGCGCAGCAGCACAGCGGCATCGAGCAGGTGACGCAGGCGGTGTCGCTGCTCGACCATTCGACGCAGGAGAACGCGGCGCTGGTCGAAGAGGCATCGGCATCGGCCGAGAGCCTGAAGCTGCAGGCTCAGAAGCTCCTCGAGTCGGTCGCGGCTTTCAAGACCGAGGCCGAGGCCGATGCCGATGCGGTCGCGCCGGCATCGGTAAAACCTGTGCTTCACGGCCATCCGGCAGCACGCGGCGTCGATCTTGTATCCGCTTGAAACGGCGCTCTCAGACTCTCCGAATAGGTCGCATCGGCAAGGCGTGAGTCGATGTAACCAAGAGCAAGAAGTTTGCAAGCACTTCGTTTGGAACCGATTCCAAGCGGTCAGAAATGACCGATGAACGGTTGCTCTTCGATATCGCCGGCCGATGTGCGCTGACGCGCGGCCTCGCTGGGATGCAAATATTCATCGGCATCCTGAAGAGAGTGTGCGCTCTCTTCGTAAAAACGTGTCCATTCGCACGATCGTGCTTTGACCGCTATCCGACGGTTCCCCTCGGCTTACAGGCTTTCGTGGCGCAGCGTGCAGCATCCAGGCCTTGTTTCTGCCACGTCCTTGGAGGAGAAGCCTGTGAAACACCATGTACTGCGCAGCTTGCGCAACGGTTCGATGCTGGGGCTGCATTGCGCCCTGGCGATCCTGCTGGTCGGATGCGGTTCCGGCGACGGGGGCAGTTCCGCCGCCGCCGACAGCAACAACGCCAGTTCGAGCGACCTCGGCGACCGCTCGCGCCCGATGGCGGTCGGCGACCCGATCGGCGTCGCGCTGACACCCGTCGCGGCCACCGCCAGCGCGGCCGAGCGCGGAGACCTGTCGGCAGCCGCCGCGATCGACCATGACGACAACACCCGCTGGAGCAGCGGCTTCACCGACGACCAGAACCTGACGCTGGACTTCGGCCAGTCGGTGAGCATCACCCGCGTGCGCATCAACTGGGAGCGCGCCCATGCCACCAAGTACCTGCTGCAGGTCTCGAACGACAAGTCGAACTGGGTCACGATCAAGACCGTCGACAACAGCCAGGGCGGCATCGAGGACTGGACCGGCCTGAGCGGCCAGGGCCGCTACCTGCGCGTGCAGGGCGTCACCCGCTCGTCGCAGTACGGCTATTCGATCTTCGAGATCCAGGCCTTCACCGGCACGACCTCGGCACCTGCGCCGGCCCCTGCACCTGCGCCGGCCCCCGCCCCGGCACCGGCGCCCAGCCCCGCGCCTTCACCGGCGCCCGCGCCGAGCCCGGCACCGGCCCCGAGCCCGGCCCCCGCGCCTGCTCCGGCCCCCGCGCCGGCACCTGCCCCGGCTCCCGCGCCCGGCCAGCCCGGCGTCGCGATCAAGCCGGTGACTGCCACCTCGTCGGCCCTTGAGAACGGCGGCATGCCCGCCACCAACACGATCGACGGCAATGCCGGCACGCGCTGGTCGAGCCAGCAGGAAGACGGCGCCTGGATCCAGTGGGACTTCGGCAAGAAGACGCCGATCGGCGCGCTGAAGCTGACCTGGGAGAACTCGTACGGCAAGGAGTACGCGCTGCAGGTCTCCGATGACGGCCAGTCCTGGTCGCAGGTGCGCTACGTCAGCGCCGGCAAGGGCGGCACCGAGGCGTTCTACAACCTCGGCATCAACCCGCGTTACGTACGCCTGCAGGGCGTTGCGCGCGGCACGCAGTACGGCTACTCGCTGTGGGAAGTCGAGTTCAAGAGCCCGGGCTCCGACAACACCATGCCGACGCTGGCCACCGCGCCGCTGAAGGCGCCGACCAGCGGCACCGGCATGATGCCGCTGCCGACGCAGGCCGATCCGGTCGAGACGCTGCAGTTCACGCTGGCCGACGGCACCCTGGTCACGCGCTTCGGCATCCGCGGCCTGGCCCGCCATGGCCGCGAGCGCGGCGAAGACTGGAACGAGATCGGCCAGGGCCCGAACGAGACCGTGGATGCCAACGGCAACCCGGTGGACAAGGGTCCGGGCAACTTCCTGACCTTCGTGCCGAACTACTTCAAGAACCGCACCTGGGGCTTCGAGATCATCGACAACAGCCGCGTGGCGGGCGTGACCGCCCCGACGCTGCGCGTCAACCACTACTTCACGCAGGACCAGTTGCCCGGCGGCGTGGCGTGGTTCCGCGCCTTCGATCGCGTGGGCGTCACCGGCTACGGCTGGATGAACCCGGGCCAGCTGGTCAACGACAAGGTCACGATCTGCCCGCCGGTGGCCTACCCGCCGAACGGCCGGTTGTTCAGCAACAGCATCCTGAACAACGACTGCAGCCTGACGGTCAAGGACTACCCCGGCCACGGCGACATCGGCGCCGACGGCATGCCCAACGGCAGGAACGTGCCCGCACGTCCGCTGGTGGCAGGCGACGTGATCGAGGTCTCGCCGTCGTTCTTCTCGACCAAGGAGGCGATGGCCGCCAAGGGCGACAACGGCGGCATCCGCTACTACGCGGGCGAGTGGACCTACGTGGTCGGCACGGGCCTGCGCCCGTGGTATGGCGTGCAGCCGCGGCTGATGAACGCACCGCTGCCGGCCGAGACGCTGCAGGGCGGCACCGGCTCGCTGTCGTACGACTATGCCGACAACGGCACCTTCATCTTCCAGCAGCCGCACATCAACGTCGGCATGCAGAACATGCAGCGCTTCGTCGAAGGCCGTCGCACGATCCACACCAACATGTTCACCGGCGACCACAACGAGCCGGGCAACGACCGCTTCGACGCGCTGGTGGGGCTGCAGGGGCCGCGCTACAACCAGTCGTCGTGCATCGCGTGCCACGTGAACAACGGCCGCAGCCCGGCGCCGGCAGCGGTGAACCAGCGGCTGGACTCGATGTCGGTGCACACCGCGGCGATCAATGCCCAGGGCCAGCAGGTGCCCGACTCGCGCTACGGCGTGGGCGTGCAGATGAATGCCCGCGGTGCCGACGGCACGGTGCAGGATTGGGGCAACGGCGTGCGCGTCGCGGGCTTCGACACCCAGACCGTGAAGCTGTCCGACGGCACGTCGGTGGAATTGCGCAAGCCGAAGCTGGCCTTCGACGGCCCGACGCCGCAGGTCATCTCGCTGCGCGCTGCTCAGCCGATGCTGGGGGCCGGCCTGCTGGAAGCGATTCCGGAAGCCGACATCCTGGCGCGTGCCCGCAGCACGCCGGACGCCGACGGCATCAAGGGCCAGGCGAACTTCGTGTTCGACCCGGAGACCGGTGACGTGCGCCTGGGCCGCTTCGGCTGGAAGGCCGGCAAGTTCAGCCTGCGCCACCAGGCGGCCTCGGCCCTGCTGCAGGACATGTCGGTGACGACGCCGGTGTACCCGAGCCGCGACTGCCTGGCCGGCCTGCCGACCTGCCGCACGAAGAGCGAGCGCGGCCTGTCGGAAACCGAACTGCAGTCGATCTCGCGCTACCTGCAGCTGCTGGCCGTTCCGGCACAGCGCAGCCTGGTGAGCGGGTTCCCGAAGGGCGTGGCACCGCTGGCGGATCTGGACGTCGACCCGGTCAAGGTGGCCAACGGCGCGAAGGTCTTCAAGACGCTGAACTGCGTGGCCTGCCACGTCAGCGAGGTGAAGACCGGCTCCGGCCACCCGCTGGCCGAGCTGCGCAACCAGACCATCAAGCCGTACACCGACCTGCTGCTGCACGACATGGGAGCCGACATGGCCGACAACTATGTCGAAGGCACGGCCGCCGGCAACCTGTGGCGCACCTCGGCCCTGTGGGGCATCGGCTACACCGACCGCGTGATGGGCACGGCCGGCAAGGTCGGCTACCTGCACGACGGACGTGCCCGCACGCTGACAGAAGCGGTGATGTGGCACGGTGGCGAGGCCGCCAACGCACGCGGCCGCTTCGCGGCGCTGTCGACGGCGGATCGGCAGGCGCTGCTGGCGTTCCTGCAGTCGCTCTGATCGCAAGCGCTTCGCGATGACAAAGCCCCGCTTCGGCGGGGCTTTTTTACATCTTCTGGAGTTCTCCGTTGATGCAGCTGCTGACGAATGGCTTCTGGAGAAGCCCGGAGGTGAGCCCCGACTGCATCAGTTTCATCTCCTGTTCATCAGCGCTGAATCGGCGAAGGACTTCAGTGGCGAAACAAGTTGCGAGCTGTATGTCTTCTTCACAGACGGTTTTGCGGCTCATCATGCGACAGATCGCTGTGACGCCAAGATTTCGACGCAGCCGTGCGTGATTCTTGAGTTTCTCTCTGCACCGACATGGCCGCAGGGTCGGACGTCGGAGCGGTCGAGTGAATGACGGGGCGATGCAGGGGCGGGGTTGTGCGGTTCATGTCAGCTCACGTGCCCGTTCCTGACCTTGTCGCATTCAACTCACTCTGGACATGCCCGTAGCGATTTTTCTTCAGGCTAAAACAGGAAATACCGCTGTGCCATCGGCAGCACCGTCGCCGGCTCGCAGGTCAGCAGCACGCCATCCGCCCGCACTTCGTAGGTCTGCGGGTCGACCTCGATCTTCGGCGTGAAGCCGTTGTGGACCATGTCGGCCTTGCTGATGCTGCGCGTGTTGCTCACCGCCACCGCGCGTTTCTTCAACCCCAGCTTCTCCGGCACGCCGGCATCGAGCCCGGCCTTCGAGACGAAGGTGACGCTGGTGTCGTGCATCGCGCCGGCGTACGAGCCGAACATCGGCCGGTAGTGCACCGGCTGCGGCGTCGGGATCGACGCGTTCGGGTCGCCCATCGCCGCCGCGGCGATGAAGCCGCCTTTCAAGATGAGCGACGGCTTCACGCCGAAGAAGGCCGGCTTCCACAGCACCAGGTCGGCCAGCTTGCCGACCGCGATCGACCCCACCTCGTGCGAGATGCCCTGCGTGATCGCCGGGTTGATCGTGTACTTCGCGATGTAGCGCTTGACGCGGAAGTTGTCGTGCCGCGCGCTGTCTTCGGGCAGCGTGCCGCGCTGCGCCTTCATCTTGTGGGCCGTCTGCCAGGTGCGGATGATCACCTCGCCGACCCGGCCCATCGCCTGGCTGTCCGACGACATCATCGAGAACACGCCGACGTCGTGCAGGATGTCCTCGGCCGCGATGGTCTCGCGGCGGATGCGGCTTTCGGCGAAGGCCAGGTCCTCGGCGATCGACGCATCGAGGTGGTGGCACACCATCAGCATGTCGAGGTGTTCGTCGATGGTGTTCACCGTGTACGGCATCGTCGGGTTGGTCGACGACGGCAGCACGTTCGGCAGCCCGGCCGCCTTGATGATGTCGGGCGCATGCCCGCCGCCCGCGCCTTCGGTGTGGAAGGTCGCGATGGTGCGGCCCTTGAACGCGTCGATCGTGCTCTCGACGAAGCCCGATTCGTTCAGCGTGTCGGTGTGGATCGTGACCTGCACGTCGTGCCGGTCGGCCACGCTCAGGCAGTTGTCGATCGCCGCCGGCGTGGTGCCCCAGTCCTCGTGCAGCTTCAGGCCGTATGCGCCGGCCTCGATCTGCTCGTCGAGCGGGCCGGGCAGGCTCGCATTGCCCTTGCCCTGGAAGCCCAGGTTCATCGGGAAGGCCTCGGCGGCCTTCAGCATCTGGTGGATGTACCAGGGACCGGGCGTGCAGGTGGTCGCGAAGGTGCCGGTGGCCGGGCCGGTGCCGCCGCCGAGCATCGTCGTGACGCCGCTCATCAGCGCTTCTTCGATCTGCTGCGGGCAGATGAAGTGGATGTGGGTGTCGATACCGCCGGCGGTGACGATGCTGCCTTCGCCGGCAATGATCTCGGTGCCGGGGCCGATCACGATGTCGACGCCGGGCTGCACGTCGGGGTTGCCGGCCTTGCCGATGCCGGCGATGCGGCCGGCCTTCAGCCCGATATCAGCCTTCACGATGCCCCAGTGGTCGATGATCAGCGCGTTGGTGATCACCGTGTCGGCCACGTCCTTCGACAGGCGCTGGCCCTGGCCCATGCCGTCGCGGATGGTCTTGCCGCCGCCGAACTTGACCTCTTCGCCGTAGCCGCCGGCGAGCAGCGTGAAGTCTTTCTCGACCTCGACGACGAGTCCGGTGTCGGCCAGGCGCACGCGGTCGCCGGTGGTCGGGCCGAACATCTCGGCATAGGCGCGGCGGTGGATGGTGGCCATCAGAGCGCTCCCTGCACGTCGCCGCGGAAGCCGTAGACCCGGCGGTCGCCCGCATAGTCGACCAGCTCGACCGTGCGCTGCTGCCCCGGCTCGAAACGCACCGCGGTGCCCGACGCGATGTTCAGCCGCATGCCGCGCGCGGCCGCGCGGTCGAACTTCAGCGCCGGGTTGGTCTCGGCGAAGTGGTAGTGCGAGCCGACCTGCACCGGCCGGTCGCCGCTGTTCTCGATCACCAGCGTGATCGTGCGGCGGCCGACGTTGATCTCGATGTCGGGCCCGTCGGTGAGCAGTTCGCCTGGAATCATGGCCGGCCCCTTCAGTTGACCAGCAGCGCGATGCCGAACAGCGCGACCGCGCTGCCCGCGACGCGCGGCAGCCAGGCCGAACGCGAACGCAGCAGCAGCCCGATGGCGATGCCCGCGCCATGCAGCAATGCGGTGGCGGCGACCATGCCGGCGAGCGCGAGGGCGGCCGTCGGGCCCGCCAGCTCGGCACCGTGCGCGAGGCCGTGGAACAGCGAGAACACCGCCGCCAGCGCGGCACCGGCCGCCGCCGGCAGGCGCGCGTTGGTGGCGACCAGCAGGCCCAGCACCAGCAGCGACGCGGCGATCATCGGTTCCACCGCCGGCAGCATGAGCCCGGCCAGGCCGATCAGCGCGCCCGCCAGCAGCGTGCCGCCGAAGGCCAGCGGCGCGAGCCAGACGCGGCGCGAGCTCATCGCGCTCCAGACGCCGACGGCGACCATCGCCGCCAGGTGGTCGAGCCCGGTGAACGGGTGGCTGAAGCCGGCGGCCAGCGCGCCGATCGCGTCATGGTGCCGGCCCGCATCGGCACCGGTGTGGGCGAAGGCGAGGGCGGGCAGGCCGAGCGACAAGGCCACGGCAGCGGCGCGCCATGCGTTCGAGCGAGAAGGGGTCGTCATGCAAAGCGCTCCAGATTCATGCAGCAGGTCATGCAATGGGTTGGTGCACGGTCACCAACTTGGTGCCGTCGGGGAAGGTCGCTTCGACCTGGATCTCGGGGATCAGCTCGGCCACGCCGTCCATCACGTCGGCGCGGGTCAGCACCGTCTTGCCTTCGCTCATCAGCGTGGCCACCGTCTTGCCGTCGCGAGCGCCCTCCATGATGGCCGCGCTGATCAGCGCGACCGACTCGGGATAGTTGAGCTTCAGCCCCCGCGCCTTGCGGCGCTCGGCCAGCAGCGAGGCCGTGAAGATCAGCAGCTTGTCTTTCTCACGCGGCGTCAGTTCCATGGTGGTGCGGGAAGCAGAAGGTGTGCCACATGTTAGGGCGCGTCGCCCGGTCGGTGGCATGGGGCTTGCGCTCATGCGTGCATGACGCCTGCCCAGCTCCCTGGTGACACGGTCGCGGTCGGCCCGGCGATCGTGCCGCCGGAGCGCGACGGCGCGCCGGACGAGCGCGCGGTGCAGCGCGTCGTGAAGGTCCGGCGCGACTACAACAGCTGGGTCGCGCGCGAGACGATGGAAGACTACGCGCTGCGCTTCACGCCGCACAGCTTTCGCAAGTGGTCCGAACTGCGCGTGGCCAACACCGCGTTCGGCGCGGCCTCGTTCCTGGTGCTCGAGGCGGTGGGTGCGACGCTGCTGGTGCAGTACGGCTTCCTGAACGCGTTCTGGGCGATCCTCGCGACCGGGCTGATCATCTTCCTCGCCGGGCTGCCGATCAGCTTCTACGCGGCGCGCCACGGGCTCGACATGGACCTGCTGACGCGCGGCGCCGGCTTCGGCTACATCGGCTCCACCATCACCTCGCTGATCTACGCCAGCTTCACCTTCATCTTCTTCGCGCTCGAGGCGGCCATCATGGCCTACGCGCTCGAGCTGGCGTTCGACGTGCCGCCGGCCTGGGGCTACCTGGTCTGCGCGCTGGTGGTGATCCCGCTGGTCACGCACGGCGTCACCGCGATCAGCCGGCTGCAGGTCTGGACGCAGCCGCTGTGGCTGGTGCTGCTGGTCGTGCCCTACGTCTTCGTGCTGCGCCAGAACCCGGGCGCGCTCGACGGGCTGGTGCACTACGCCGGTGCCGAGGGCCGCGGCGCCGGGTTCGACCTCGGCCTGTTCGGCGCCGCGATGACGGTGGGCATCGCGCTGATCACGCAGATGGGCGAGCAGGTCGACTACCTGCGCTTCATGCCCGAGCGCACCGCCGCCAACCGCCGCCGCTGGTGGCTTGGGGTGCTGATCGGCGGGCCGGGTTGGGTGGTGCCGGGCGTGCTGAAGATGCTGGGCGGCGCGCTGCTCGCCTACCTGGCGATCAGCCATTCGGTGCCGGTGGACCGCGCGGTCGATCCCAATCAGATGTACCTCGCGGCCTACGAGTACGTGTTCCCGCACCCGGCGTGGGCGGTCGCCGCGACGGCGTTGCTGGTGGTGGTGTCGCAGCTGAAGATCAACGTGACCAACGCGTACGCCGGTTCGCTCGCGTGGTCGAACTTCTTCGCGCGGCTCACGCACAGCCACCCGGGGCGCGTCGTGTGGGTGGTGTTCAACACGATGATCGCGCTGATGCTGATGGAGCTCGACGTGTTCCGCGCGCTCGGCGAGGTGCTGGGGCTGTTCTCCAACATCGCGATCTCATGGATCATGGCCGTGGTCGCCGACCTGGTGGTCAACAAGCCGCTCGGGCTGTCGCCGCCGGGCATCGAGTTCAAGCGCGCGCACCTGTACGACGTGAACCCGGTCGGCGTCGGCGCGATGGGCGCTGCCTCGGTGCTGTCGATCGCGGCCTACCTGGGGGTGTTCGGGCCGATGGCGCAGGCCTTCTCGGCGCTGATCGCGCTGGTGACGGCCTTCGTGGCGGCACCGCTCATCGCGTGGGCCACCAAGGGCCGCTTCTACATCGCGCGCCAGAGCCCGGCAGGCCTGTTCACCCGGCTGCAGCACTGCGTGGTCTGCGAACGCGAGTACGAGGCCGACGACCTGGCCCATTGCCCCGCCTACCTCGGCTCGATCTGCTCGCTGTGCTGCTCGCTCGACGCGCGCTGCAACGACCTGTGCAAGCCGGAGGCCAAGCTGTCCACGCAATGGGCGGCGGCGCTGCGG
>Ga0065165_1001453_pt1 | contig 25633 bp, 22 predicted proteins | sample AraplaMF_Cvi_mMF_FD_63813 | JGI IMG/M metagenome (GOLD analysis project Ga0065165, IMG submission 63813) | Arabidopsis root microbial communities from the University of North Carolina, USA - plate scrape MF_Cvi_mMF (version 2) (version 3) | ecosystem: Host-associated > Plants > Roots >... | reverse complement strand
GCGCGCGAGGCGTCCAGGGCGTCCTGGGCCTCGCCGATGATCACCGGCACGATCGGGCTGGTCGCGGCCGGCAGGCCGACGGCCTTGGTGAAGGCCCGGGCCTTGGCCAGCGGCAGGGCGGTCAGGGCGGGATCGGCCTCGATGAGGTCGAGCGCGGCCAGGGCCGCCGCGGCGGCGGCCGGCGGCAGGCCCGTGGTGTAGACCAGGGTGCGGGCCCGGGTCTTCAGCAGGTCGACCACGGCTTGCGAGCCGCAGACATAGCCGCCGTACGAGCCCAGGGCCTTGGACAGGGTGCCCATCTGGAATGGGATCTGGGCCTCAGGGAACAGGGCCGCCGAGCCGCGGCCCTCGGCCAGCACGCCCACGCCATGCGCATCGTCCGACAGCAGCCAGGCGTCGTTGGCCTCGCAGACCGCCGACAGCCAGTCCAGCGGGGCGATGTCGCCGTCCATCGAGAACACCCCGTCGGTGGCGACGACGGCGTGGCGGGCGCCGGCCCGATGCTCGGCCAGCAGGGCGGCCAGGTGGTCGGTGTCGTTGTGGGCGAACGGGATGATCCGGGCGCCCGACAGCTGGGCCCCGGCCCAGATGCAGGCATGGGCCAGCTCGTCGACCAGCACGAGGTCGCCCTTGCCGGCGAAGGTGGGGATCAGGCCGGTGTTGGCCAGATAGCCCGAGCCGAACACCGCGCAGGCCTCGGTTCCCTTCAGTCGCGCCAGCCGGGCCTCCAGTTCGGACAGCAGCGGATGGTCGCCGGTCACCAGCCGCGAGGCGCCGGACCCCGCGCCATAGGTCTCGATCGCGGCCTGGGCGGCGGCCTTGACCGCCGGATGCTGCGACAGGCCCAGATAGTCGTTGCAGGAGAACGACAGCAGCCTGCGGCCGTCGCGCTCGACCACGGCGCCGGCGGCGCGCCGGGTGGGCTTGAGCCGACGCAGCAGGCTGGCGGCCTCCAGGCGCTGGATCTTGTCGGCGGCGTAGGTGTCGAGACTGTGCATCGCGGTTCCTGTTTGCCCCCCACGGCGGGAGGGCATAGGCAGTGCGCCCCAAATACGCAATTGGGCTAGGCAACGAAGGATCGCCCGATGACCGCCGAAAGTCCGGACTGGCTCACCGCCGGCGCGCCCCACGTCTGGCGGCCCTATTGCCAGATGAAGACCGCCCGGCCGCCGCTGCCGGTCGTCGCGACGCGCGGCTCGCGGCTGATTCTCGACGACGGGCGCGAGCTGGTCGACGGCCTGGCCTCGTGGTGGACCGCCTGCCACGGCTACAACCACCCGCACATCGCCGCCGCCGTCCGCGACCAGCTGGAGCGCATGCCGCACGTGATGTTCGGCGGGCTGGCGCACGAGCCGGCCTATCGTCTGGCCAAGCGCATGGCCGACCTGCTGCCCGGCGACCTGAGCCATGTCTTCTTCGCCGAGTCCGGCTCCGTGTCCGTCGAGATCGCCATGAAGATGGCGCTGCAGTTCCACATCAATCGCGGCGACCGGGGGCGGACCAAGTTCCTGTCGTTCCGGGGCGGCTATCACGGCGACACCCTGGCGACGATGACCGTCTGCGACCCGGAGGAGGGCATGCACAGCCTGTTCTCCGGCGTGATGCCGTCGCAGGTGATCGCCGACCTGCCGGTGGATGAGGCCTCGGAAGCCGCCCTGGACGCCCTGTTGGCGGAGCGGGGCGGGGAGATCGCCGCCATCCTGACCGAGCCGCTGGTCCAGGGCGCGGGCGGCATGCTGTTCCATGGGCCCGGCGTGCTGCGGACCCTGCGCCGCCTGGCCGACAAGCACGGCGTGCTGCTGATCTTCGACGAGATCTTCACCGGCTTCGGCCGTACGGGCGAACTGTTCGCCATGCAGGCGGCGGGCGTCGAGCCCGACATCGTCACGCTCTCGAAGGCCCTGACCGGCGGGACCCTGCCGCTGTCGGCCGCCGTGGCCTCGACCCGGGTGTTCGAGGCGTTCTGGTCCGACGACGCCGGCGCGGCCCTGATGCACGGCCCGACCTATATGGGCAACGCGCTGGCCTGCGCCGCCGCCAACGCCTCCTTGGACCTGTTCGAGGACGGCGCCTGGCGGGTCGACGTGGCGCGGGTCTCGGCGGCGCTGGCGCAGGGCCTGGAGCCGGTGCGCGGCGCGCCGGGCGTGGTCGATGTGCGGGTGCTGGGCGCGATCGGGGTGGTGGCGTTCGACGCGCCGGTGGCCGTCGGCGCCCTGTGCGACGCGTTCGCGGCCGAGGGGGCGTGGATCCGGCCGATGGGCAGGACCGTCTACCTGACCCCGGCCTTCACGACGCCGGACGCCGACCTTGAGGTCCTGACGGCGGCTGTTCGCAAGGTTGTGGGCGCCGGCGGGGTTGAAGGAACAGGCGGGGTCTGATCCAAGCGAGGCCATGTCGTCCAGCACGCCCCTGACGGCGCTCGAGCGCCTGGCCATCGCGGCCATCATCCTGACCTGGGGCCTGAACAACGCCGCGGCCAAGGTGGCGACCGCGCAGCTGCCGCCGATGATGGTCGGGGCGCTGCGCTTCGCCCTGGCCCTGGCCTTCCTGCTGCCGTTCCTCAAGACCCCGTTCCCGTGGTCCAGGCGGCTGCTGGCCATCTGCCTGCTGTCGGGGCCGATCCACTTCGGGATCATCTACATCGCCTTCGGCCTGGCCAAGTCGCTGAGCCCGCTGGTGGTGGCCACCCAGCTGTGGATCCCGTTCACCGCCCTGTTCGCCTGGAAGATGCTGGGCGAGACCATGAAGCCCCTGGCCGTCGCCGGCCTGGTCACGGCCTTCGTCGGGGTGGCCTGGATGAGCCTGGACCCGCACGGGGCGGCCGACCTGCCGGCCATCGTGCTGGGCGTGGTCGCCAGCGCCTGCTGGGCCGTGGCCACGGTGCTGGTGCGCCAGACGCCGGGCGCCCGGCCGCTGCAGGTCCAGGCCCTGACCGCCGCCGTCGCCGCGCCAGCGCTGCTGGGCCTGTCGTTCGGCTTCGAGGACAATGTCGTGGAACGGGTGCGGACGGCCGCCCCGATCGCCTGGGCCTGCGTGGCCTTCGCCGGCGTGGTCTCGACCATCGGGGCCAGCGCCCTGCTGTTCTGGCTGGTCCAGCGGCGCGAGGCGGGCCGGGTGACGCCGTATTTCCTGCTCACGCCCCTGGTGTCGTGCACGATCGGCGTGGCGTTCATGGGCGACGCCCTGTCGCCGCAGCTGGTGATCGGCGCGGCCGCGACCCTGGCCGGCGTGGCGTTGGTGGCCCTGACCGGGAAGAAGGCCGCGCCGCCCGAGGGCGAGGCGACCTAGGTTATCTCAAAATCCGCTCATCCCGGCGTTCGCCGGGATGAGCGGTTGAAAATGAGACTCTCCGGTCCCAAACCAGATGCGCTATCGGACTGCGCCTACTTCACTACCCCGCACGCCACCCGCGCCCCGGCCCCGCCGATCGGCTGGGTCTTGTAGTCGTCGGGGCTGGCGTGGATCACGATCGACGAGCCGTCGGCGTCGAGCAGGGCGGGGCGGCCGCCCGCGCCGTTCAGCGACACCAGCGGCGAGAACAGCTCGGCCGTCGCCGAGCCGTCGGCGGCCGCGAACAGGTTGGGCAGGTCGCCGTTGTCGTTGCCGTCCGGGTTCAGCAGGCCGTGGACCACGGCGGTCGTGGTGTGGACGTGGGCGCCGGCCGACTTGAAGTCGGGCGCGCCGCAATCGCCCTTCTCGTGGAAGTGCAGGCCGTGCCAGCCCGGCGTCAGGCCCTTGGCCTCGATGCGCAGCAGCACGCCGTGCGGCGCCTCGATCAAGGTGGCGGTTCCCAGGGTCTTGCCGTCGGCGCCTTTCAGCTGGGCGGTGGCGGCGTGGGCCGCCGGCGCGGCGGCGATCAGGCCAAAGGACAGGGCGAGGGCGGTCAAACGCATCTGAAACTCCCGGAAATCCAAGGGTTGGGCCTGCGAAGGTGGCGTCTTGGCTAGGGGAATGCTAACTGTTTTTGACGGTTCCGTGTTCGATTCTGACGGCGAAAAATTCCCTTGAGCGACGATCAAAACACCATCCCCGGGTCCCCGGCCTCGCCGGCGTCCCGTGGGGACGTTACCCCCATCAACATCGAGGACGAGCTGCGCCGCTCCTATCTCGACTATGCGATGAGCGTGATCGTCAGCCGGGCGCTTCCGGACGCCCGCGACGGGCTGAAGCCGGTGCACCGCCGGGTGCTGTTCTCGATGCATGAGCAGGGCCAGACGCCCGAGCGGCCCTACGTCAAGTCGGCCCGCGTGGTCGGCGACGTGATGGGTAAGTACCACCCGCACGGCGACGCCTCGATCTACTTCACCCTGGTGCGCATGACCCAGTCGTTCTCGATGGGCCTGGTGCTCATCGACGGCCAGGGCAACTTCGGCTCGGTCGACGGCGACATGCCCGCCGCCATGCGTTACACCGAATGCCGCATGGCCCCGCCGGCCATGTCGCTGCTGGCCGACCTGGACAAGGACACGGTCGACTTTCAGGACAATTACGACGGCAAGGAGCAGGAACCCGTCGTCCTGCCGTCGCGGATCCCCAACCTGCTGGTCAACGGCGCCGGCGGCATCGCCGTCGGCATGGCCACCAACATCCCGCCGCACAATCTGGGCGAAGTGATCGACGCCTGCCTGCTGGTGATCGACCAGCCGGACGTCACCACCGACCAGCTGCTGGACCTAGTGCCGGGACCCGACTTCCCGACCGGTGGCGAGATCATCGGCCGGGCCGGCCCGCGCCAGGCGCTGCTGACCGGGCGCGGCTCGGTGGTCATGCGCGGCCTGGCCACGGTGGAGGAGATCCGCGCCGGCCGCGAGGCCATCGTCATCACGGCCATTCCCTACCAGGTGAACAAGGCCAACCTGGTCGAGTACATCGCCGAAATGGTCCGCGACAAGCGGATCGAGGGCGTGTCCGACATCCGCGACGAGTCCAACCGCGACGGCATGCGCATCGTGGTCGAGCTGAAGCGCGACGCCTCGGGCGAGGTGATCCTCAACCAGCTCTACCGCTTCACGGCGCTGCAAAGCTCGTTCGGCGTCAACATGCTGGCCCTGAACCGGGGCCGGCCCGAGCAGATGGGCCTGCGCCAGCTGATCGAGCTGTTCGTCAACTTCCGCGAGGAGGTGGTGGTCCGACGGACCAAGTTCGAGCTGGGCAAGGCGCGCGACCGCGGCCACGTCCTGGTCGGCCTGACCATCGCCGTCGCCAATATCGACGAGTTCATCCACATCATCCGCTCGTCCAAGGACCCGACCGAGGCCCGCGAGCGGCTGGTGGCCAAGTCGTGGCCGGCCGGCGACATGCTGCCGCTGGTCGAGCTGATCGCCGACCCGCGCACCGTGCAGGAAGAGGGCGGCCTGATCCGCCTGACCGACGAGCAGGCCCGCGCCATCCTGGCCCTGACTCTGTCGCGCCTGACGGGCCTGGGCCGCGACGAGATCGGCAACGAGGCCGCCACCCTGGCCGAGGCGATCCGCGGCTATCTCGACCTGCTGTCGGACCGCGCCAACATCATGGCCGTGGTCCGCGAGGAACTGGTCGAGGTGAAGGACAAGTTCGCCATTCCGCGCCGTTGCCAGATCGTCGACGGCGACGCCGATGTCGAGGACGAGGACCTGATCGTCCGCGAGGAGATGGTCATCACCGTCACCCTGGGCGGCTACGTCAAGCGCACGCCGCTGGCCGCCTATCGCACCCAGCACCGGGGCGGCAAGGGCAAGGCCGGCATGGCCACCAAGAACGAGGACGCGGTCACCCGCGTGTTCTCGGCCTCGACCCACGCCCCCCTGCTGTTCTTCACCTCGGGCGGCAAGGTCTACAAGATGAAGGTCTGGCGCCTGCCGCTGGGCGTCGCCAACAGTCGCGGCAAGGCCTTCGTCAACCTGCTGCCGATCGAGCCGGGCGAGACCATCACCTCGATCCTGGCCCTGCCGGAGGACGAGGCCACCTGGAACGGCCTGGACGTGATGTTCGCCACCCGCTCGGGCAGCGTGCGCCGCAACAAGCTGTCCGACTTCGTGGACGTGCGCCGCAACGGCAAGATCGCCATGAAGCTGGATGAGGGCGACGGCATCGTCGGCGTGGCCGTCTGCGACAGCCAGAAGGACATCCTGCTCAACACCGCCTCGGGCCGCTGTATCCGCTTCTCGGCCGACGAGGTGCGGGTGTTCGCCAGCCGCGACTCCACCGGCGTGCGCGGCGTGCGCCTGGCGCAAGGCGACAGCGTCATCTCGATGAGCGTGCTGCGCAATGTCGACGCCACCCCGGCCGAGCGCGCCGCCTATCTCAAGCACCAGCGGGCCCTGGCCCGAGCGATGGGCGAGGAGGGCGACGAGGCGCCGGCGGCTCCCGAGGAGGGCGAAGAGGACGGCGGCGAGGCCAGCCTGACCCCCGAGCGCATCGCCGAGCTGGGCGCGGCCGAGGAGATCCTGTTGACCGTGTCGTCGGAGGGCTTTGGCAAGCGCACCAGCGCCTACGACTATCGCCGCACCGGCCGCGGCGGCCAGGGCCTGACGGCCCAGGACCTCAGCAAGCGCGGCGGCAAGCTGGTCGGCTCGTTCCCCGTCGAGGAGGGCGACCAGATCCTGCTGGTCACCGACGCCGGCCAGATGATCCGGGTGCCGGTCTCGCAAATTCGTGTTGCGGCGCGGAATACTCAAGGCGTAACCATCTTCCGCACCGCCGCCGACGAACATGTCGTCAGCGTCGAGCGCCTCGCCGAAGCCGGCGGGGACGACAACACGGGCGACGAAAACGAGGCGGACGAGACCTCGTAAGCGACCCAAGCAAGGGGGCCAGCGGGCTCAGGCCCGGGTGAGGGAAAAGCATGCGGATCGGTCTCTACCCGGGCACCTTCGACCCGGTCACCAACGGCCACCTCGACATCATCGGGCGGGCGGTCAAGCTGGTCGACAAGCTGGTGATCGGGGTGGCGGTGAACATCGGCAAGGGGCCGCTATTCTCGCTGGAGGAACGGGTCGAGATCGTCCGGCGCGAGACGGCCCACCTGACCCGGATCGCGCAGATCGAGGTCCGGCCGTTCGATAGCCTGCTGATGCATTTCGCCCGCGAGGTCGGGGCCCAGATGATCGTGCGCGGCCTGCGGGCCGTGGCCGACTTCGAATACGAATTCCAGATGACCGCCATGAACCAGCAGCTCGACCGCGAGATCGAGACCGTGTTCCTGATGGCCGATCCGCGCCACCAGGCCATCGCCTCGCGCCTGGTCAAGGAGATCGCGGCCCTGGGCGGCGACGTCCACAAGTTCGTCCCGCCGGGCGTGGCCGAGCAGCTGCTGGGGAAGTTGGCGAAGTAGGGCGGCTTAGGACGGCTCGACCTTCGGCGGTCTCGGGCGGACCAGTCGGCCCCCAAGCCGGCCTCCCTGGTCCGTCCGTCCCGCACAGGGGCGAGAATGACGGACGGGTTGGGGCGCGCGGCCGAATGTGGATCCGCCCTAATGCAGCCCCTCGATGCTCCACTGCGCGTTCAGGTTCTTGGGGTCGCCTTTACGCGTCAGATAGGGCTCGTCGCCGTTCAGCCAGATATACTGGTTCCAGTAGGTGTTGCGGATCGACCGTCCCTGGCCCGCGGGCTTGAGGTCGTAACTCGCCGGCTCGGCCACGCCCGGCGCGTACAGCTTCACGGCGCCCGTCGCGGCCCGGTAGTCCAGGAACAGAAGCGGATCGACGGCCGAACGGAACATCGCCCGGCTCTGCGGTCCGACCGCCACGAAATCGAGCGGCGTCCCGGCGCGATTGTAGATCAGGGAGTCCGGGACGACGCCGTCGGGGGCGATCATGTATTTCTGGTTGGCCAGGCTCTTGATGCGCACCCGGGTCCCGGTGTCGGCGGCCTGGCTGGGGATCCGCCAGTTCGCCGGCGGATCGCTCATGGGCGCCAGGGCGCCGTTGCGCCAGCGCCACGAATACCAGATGTGCAGCTGGGGATCGAACTGGTCCGAATAGCCCGACCATGGGATGGCGTTGTAGAGGCACTGACGCTGGGTGGTCTCCAGTTGGCGGACGCGGCTTTGCTGGTCGGTCGTGCCAACGTCCAGGTCGGCCATGCACTGCGCCTGGGTCTTGCCCTTGCCGGTTTGTCCCGCGGCCAGGACGTAGGTCGCGTCGCGATGGGCCGGATCGTCGTACCAGGTCAGCATCTCCTTCTCGTCGTAGCTCAGCCAGTGTTCGACCAGGGTGTTGGCCTCGGCCCGGGCCGCGGCCTCGCGTTGGCTGGGCGGCAGGCCCATGGTGCGGACGAACGCCGCCCACAGATCCTTGGTCGCCTCGGCCGCCACCAGGGCCACCGGCTTCATGTTGCTGGCCTTGTAGGCGTTCCAGCTCGGGTTGAGCCGGCCGTCGATCGTGCTCCGCCAGATCACGTCGCCGCTGGAATAGTCCAGGATCGCCGAGATCGCGTGGCTGTGCTGTTCCGATCCCAGCGCGCACAGATAGCTCTTCACCTGGCGGACCTTGACGAAATTGTCGTCGGCGATGCGGACGGTGTGCTCGGAGCTGAACGAGTCCTCGAACAGGTGCGCGGCGCGTCCGAACAGGAAGTAGTTCTTGTCGACCGAAACCGCCGACGAGGTGACGCCGCCGTCGTAGACCGAGATCGTGGTCTTGGGCGCCGTGGCGGCGGCGACGAAATAGTCGACGAAGCGCTGTTGCGAGCTCTTGGCGGCGCGAACGCCGCCTTGCGGACCGGCGTCATCATAGCGGCGCATGAAATGGTCATACTGGATGTCCGCCGGCTCCTGGGCCACGGCGTCCCAGCATTTCCGCGATTGGGCGACGCTGTAGCCGCCCAGGTCGACCCAGCGCTCGCCGATGATGGCGTCCAGCACGGGCTTGTAGCGCGGCGCGTATCGGGTGTCGCCGGACGGCTGGCTCTTGATGCGGCGCGCCTCGTCCTGCGCGCCGGGCGTGGTCAGGGTGGTGTTCCAGGCCAGGCCCTTGCCGGGACGCCAGCCGATCCGCGGGTCGTTGGGGTCGGGCAAGTCCGGCGGCGTCACCGGCGAAACGCCCAGCACCTCGATCGCCGCCATGCGGGTGAGCCATTCGTGGCCCATGGGAAAGATGCCGGTGACGCTCTGGGTGAAGGCGCCGCCCTCCCAGGCCGCGCCCAGGCCGACGAGCAGCGCCGCGGCGGCTCCGACTGTACCGATGACCGACGCCCGCATGACCCGCCCTCCATGATCCGAATGTGGAGCACGTTAGGGTGGAGATTGAATGCTCGCAATAGGGGAATAATTATAATTTACGCGCTTAAGGGGTGGGTGTTCGGTGTCCCCAGGTTTCGCACGGAGCCGGGCGGTTGGGGACACGCCGCAAGGGCATGTCCCCGTCAATGCGACGACCAAGCCGCTGAAATCGCGGCGCTAAAACTTTATGCCCCGCACCCTCTCTGACTGGCCGTATCCTGGTCTCACCTCGACGCAGGGAAAGGGCGCATGGCCGGCGACCGATGCGGCGGCGGGGGGCGATCGAGCGGGAAGCTCTGTCGGCGGCGGCGTCCGCGTGCGTAGGGACGGCGCCAAACCTCGCGTCTCCAGGGCCGGCCGGGCATGGAACACTAAAACGGCGTGGCGCGAGGGCCGACTTTGCAACAGGCGGGCGGATGACGCTCGCGGTCCGGGATCAGGCGCGTTGGCCTGGCCCGCCCGTCGCAGGCGCCAAGGCGCGGCTCCAACAGGGCCTAGCGCGGCGGGCTTGCGGATAACGGTCGCGCGGAGCGTTCGGGCTTCGTCGAAACGGTTACTACTCAAACACTCCGGACGTCGTCCGGCGCTCCGCGTCCCTTTCCATACGCTCAGCGGCCTGCCGCGTGAGGACGAGAGATCGTGCGCCGGAAACTCGCCGGAATCGTCGGCTCTAAAGCGCCGCCACTTGTCGTGCGCGCGGCGGCGTTCTACGCCGTCGGGACAGTCTATCGGGGATCTCCATGAAGCTTGCGTCCATCGCCGCCGTCCTGGCGCTCACCGCGGCCTCCGCCGCCAGCGCCCAGCAGGCCTCCGACTGGCGGACGCCCGACCCCGAGAACATTCTGGTGGTCGACACCAACAAGGGCCGGATCATCGTGGAGCTGTCGCCCGAGACCGCGCCGAACCACGTGGCGCGGGTGCGCGACCTGGCCAAGGCCCACTTCTACGACGGCCTGACCTTCTTCCGGGTCATCGACGGCTTCATGGCCCAGACGGGCGACCCCAAGAACGACGGCACCGGCGGTTCGGACCAGCCGAATCTGACGGCGGAGTTCCTGTTCCGCCGCGGCCCCGGCTATGCGCCGGCCGGCAAGTCCGGAACGACCGAGATGGGTTTCGTCGGCGCGCTGCCGGTCTACAGTCAGAACAGCGCCCTGGCGGCGATGACCGCCGACGGCAAGGTGGCCGCCTGGGGCGCGTTCTGTCCCGGCGTGCTGGGCATGGCCCGGGCCAACGATCCCGACAGCGCCAACAGCCAGTTCTTCTTCATGCGCCAGCACTACGCCTCGCTGGAGAAGACCTACACGCCGTTCGGCCGCGCCCTGACCGGCCTCGAGGCCATCCGCGCGATCAAGACCGGCGAGCCGGTCCCCGATCCGCAGGACAAGATGCTGACCGTCCGCGTGCTGTCCGACATGTCGGCCGCCCAGCGTCCCAGCATCCAGGTGATGGACACCCGCTCGGCCGCCTTCGCGGCTCTGGTCGAGAAGAAGCGGGCCGAGATGGGCGGGGCCTTCGGGCCCTGCGACGTCGATGTGCCGGTGAAGGTGAAATGATGATCCGTCCGCTGATCGCCACGGCCGCCGTTCTTTCGAGCCTCGTCGCGGTCGGCGGGGCGCAGGCCGCGCCGAAGGTCGCGAAGATCGCGCCCCCGGGGCCGACCGAGTGGCGCACGCCGGCCCCCGAGGACGTGGTGGTGATCGACACCAACAAGGGCCGGGTGATCCTGGAGCTGATCCCCGAGGTCGCGCCCGGCCACGTGGCGCGCTTCCAGGAGCTGACCCGCGAGGGCGTCTATGACGGCCGCACCTTCTTCCGGGTGATCGACCGCTTCATGGCCCAGACCGGCGATCCGGACGACACTGGGGAGGGCGGCACGAAGAAGTCCAACCTGAAGGCCGAGTTCACCTTCCGTCGCGACGCATCGACGCCGTTCACGGCCGCCGCCGCCCCGGCCGGGACCGAGGTGGGGCTGCTCAAATCGCTGCCGGTCGTCAGCCAGGCGTGGAGCTGGGCCGAGGTCACCTCGGATAAGAAGGTCTCGGCCTGGGGAACCTACTGCCCCGGCGTGGTCGGAGAAGCCCGCGACGAGGACGTCAACTCGGCCAACAGCCAGTTCTTCCTGATGCGTCAGCCCTATCCGTCGCTGGACAAGCGCTACACCGCTTTCGGCCGGGTGCTGGTCGGGCTGGACGTGGTGCGGGCCATCAAGACCGGCGAGCCGGTCGAGAAGCCGCAGGACCGGATGACCAAGGTGCGGCTGCTGGCCGACATCCCCCCGGCCGAGCGTCCCAGCGTCCGGGTGGTCGACACCGCCAGCCCCTGGTTCAAGGCCGAGATCGCCCGCAAGCGCGCGGCGCGGGGCGCCGATTTCTCGGTCTGCGACGTCGATCTGGCGGTCGACGTCCGCTAGGCCGCCAGCCGGGCTGTGGCGATTGATCCGCGTTCGGGATGCAACCCGGCGGTTTCCCCCTCGCGGAAAGCGGGCTAGAAGCCTTGCGACTCCTCCAATCCTCAAGGGATGACCATGTCGGCCGACCTCGAAAACACCCTGCTGCTGACGCTCGAGACCGGGCCCGTCACGATCAAGATGCGCCCCGACCTGGCTCCGGGCCATGTCGACCGCATCAAGGAGCTGGTCCGCGAAGGCTTCTATGACGGCGTGGTCTTCCACCGCGTGATCCCCGGCTTCATGGCCCAGGGCGGCGACCCGACCGGCACCGGCCGCGGCGGTTCGGCCAAGCCGGACATCAAGGCCGAGTTCTCCAAGGAGCCGCACGTGCGCGGCGTCTGCTCGATGGCCCGCACCCCCGATCCGAACTCGGCCAACAGCCAGTTCTTCATCGTGTTCGACGACGCCACCTTCCTGGACAACCAGTATACCGTCTGGGGCCAGGTGGTCGAAGGCATGGAGAACGTCGACGCCCTGCCGACCGGCGAGCCGCCGCGCAATCCGGGCAAGATCCTCAGCGCCAAGATCGCCGCCGACGCCTAGAGCGCGTCACGGCGTTCGAAATGGAAAGGCCCCGGGAGACCGGGGCCTTTTTTGCTGGGCGCTCGCTTGTGGCCGCTCAGCGGGCCAGGATCGCCACCACGGGACGGTGGTCCGAGCCCAGGCTGGGGCCGCGCTCGACCTTGACCGTCTTCCAGGCCTTGCCGGCGTAGACCTGGTCGATCGGCAGGACGGGGAAGGGCGCGCTGGCGACACGGGTGAACGCGCCGGTCGGCCAGCTGGCCAGGGCCCGGGTTCGGCGCTCAAGGCCCAGGGCCTTGTCCTGCCGGCGCAGGCTCCACGACCACGGCGTGGAATTGAAGTCGCCGGTGACGATCAGACTGTCCCTGGGAAAAGCCGCCAGCTTGCCGACCAGCGTCCGGCTCTGCGCCTGCCACTGTCCCGCCGGGATGGGCCAGACGAAATGGGTTCCGGCGACGGTGAAGTCGCCGCGCGGATGGCGCAGGGTCATCCAGCCGCCTGCCAGGCTGCGATCGTCCTGGTGGAAGCCGTGCTCGGCGACGATGGGCCAGCGGCTGAACATCCGTGTGTCGCAACCATACTTGAACCGGCAGGCCGTGCTGTAGGGGTAGGCCTTCTTGAGCGCGCGCACCACGGGCCAGGCCGCGCCGCCGGCTTCTTCCAGCACCACGACGTCGGCCTTCTGCTTCAGCAGCCAGGCGGTCGTGGCGTCGGGATCGTGATTGTCGGCCCAGGCGTTGAACTGGACCAGCTTGAGCCGCGACATGTCCTTGGCCGGCTCTTCGGGCCGTTGCAGGGCCGAGAGTAGTTCCGGCGTCATCAGGGCCAGCACGGCGACGACCCCCAGCGAGGCGACGCCGGCGAGGGCCTTGCGCTCCCCGTCTCGCGAGAAGGCGACGGCCAGGGCCAGTCCCGCGCCCCCGCACGCCAGCCACAGCGGGGCGGCGTGGGTCAGGGCGTCGAGGCGGTCGCTGAACGCCCCGCCCAGGCAGGTCAGGCCGGCGACCGCGCTGATCAGGCACAGCATCAGGGCGGTGCCGCGCAGAAACAGGTTGGCGAGGTGGAGGATCAGGCGCATGCCCCCGGCCTTAGCACGACCGCATGGCGTCCGCGCGGGGCTTAGTCGCCGCCGAAGTACTTGAAAACGATGTTGCGGAAGGGGTGGGCGCCGACCTGCAGAGCGCCCGTCAGGACAGGTTTCGGTTCTCCGGGTCCGGCGGCCTTGGCGGCCTTCAACGCCTTGAGATCGAAGGCGCCGGTGAAGGTCACCTGGCCAAGGTTCGGATCGACGCCGTGGAAGCTGACCTCGCGGCCGTCCACGCGATAGGCGGTCGGCATCACCCGGATCGACACCGTGCGGTAGATCTGGCCCAGCTCGTTCTCCGCCGTCGGGCTGGTGACGTCGTCAAAGGTCATGAAGATCGGCGCATAGGTGGCCGGCCGCTTGCCTGCCTCCCAATCGGCGAAGTCGTCGGCCTGGCCGATGTCCAGCGAGACCAGCTTCAGGTTGCCGGATTGCACGGCGGCGTCGGTGAGATAGACGCCCCGGCTGTCCAGATTCGGGTCGTGCGAGAACGTCACCGGCGCGGCGGGCGCCGCGGCTGGGGCGGTCGACGGGGCGGGCGCCGTTTCGGGCGTCTTGACCTCGGCGGCGGGCTTGCAGGCGGCGAGGGCCAGGCAGGCCAGCAAGGCGGGCAGGCGGCGGTCGATGACGGTCATGGCTCCCCCCGGTGATGGCGTCGACAGCCAGGATGGGGGACGGAGGGACGGTTTGTCCATCAAAGCTTGGCCTACCTCCCGGCGCCCGGCGCTTGACCTCGACGCCCCGTCGTGGCCTTGAAGCCGCCCCATGCGCTTGTCCGACTTCGATTTTCACCTGCCCGACGAGGCGATCGCCCTGCGGCCGGCCGAACCGCGGGATTCCGCGCGCCTGCTGGTCGTCAGACCGGGGGACCGTCTGGAAGATCGGATCGTGCGCGATCTGCCCGACTTCCTGCGGCCGGGCGACGCCCTGGTCTTCAATGACACCCGCGTGATCCCGGCCCGGCTGATGGGCCTGCGGGCCGGCCGCGAGACCGGCGGCGGCGACGGCTCGCCGGTGGCTGTCGAGGCCACCTTGCATCGGCGGATCGCGCCCGACCGCTGGGTCGCCTTCATGCGTCCGGGCAAGCGGCTGAAGGCAGGCGACCGCATCGCCTTCGGCCACGATCAGGGCCGCGTCTGCCTGGCCGGCCTGCTGGACGCCACCGTGGTCGCCAAGCACGAAGGCGGCGAGATCGAGCTGGCCTTCGACTTTTCCGGCGTCGACCTGGACCTGGCCGTGGCCGCCCATGGCGAGATGCCGCTGCCGCCCTATATCGCCGCCAAGCGGGCCGAGGACGACCGCGACCGCGCCGACTACCAGACCGTCTACGCCCGCGAGGACGGCTCGGTGGCCGCCCCGACCGCCGGCCTACACTTCACCCCGGACCTGCTGGAGCGGTTGAAGGCGAGGGGCGTGTCCCTGCATTTCGTCACCCTGCATGTCGGGGCGGGCACCTTTCTGCCGGTCAAGACCGACGTCATCGCCGAACACCGCATGCACGCCGAGTTCGGCGAGGTGCCGGCCGACGTCGCCGAGGCCCTGAACGCGGTCCGCGCCGCCGGCGGACGCATCGTCTGCGTCGGCACCACCAGCCTGCGCCTGCTGGAGAGCGCCACGGGCGAGGACGGGATCGTCAGGCCGTTCGCGGACGAGACGGCGATCTTCATCACCCCCGGCTACCGCTTCCGCGCCGCCGACGTGCTGATGACCAATTTCCACCTGCCCAAGTCGACCCTGTTCATGCTGGTCAGCGCCTTCGCCGGCCAGGCGACGATGAAGGCGGCCTACGAACACGCGATCGCCACCGGCTATCGCTTCTATTCCTATGGCGACGGCAGCCTGCTGTTCCGCGCCCCCTTAAACGAGAATGGGCCCGAGCAAGCCTGATGGTCGCCTTTCCCTTCGAGATCTCCGCCACCGACGGCGCGGCGCGCACGGGCGTCCTGAAGACCCCGCGCGGCGACATCCGCACGCCCGCCTTCATGCCGGTGGGCACGGCGGCGACGGTCAAGGCGATGACCGTCGACCAGGTCAAGGCCACCGGCGCCGACATCATCCTGGGCAACACCTACCACCTGATGCTGCGGCCCACGGCCGAGCGGGTGAAGCGGCTGGGCGGGCTGCACAGGTTCATGCGCTGGGACAGGCCGATCCTGACCGACAGCGGCGGCTTCCAGGTGATGAGCCTGTCGGGGATCAGCAAGGTCACGGAAGAGGCCGTCACCTTCTCCAGCCACATCGACGGCTCCAAGCATGTGCTCAGCCCCGAACGGTCGATGGAGATCCAGGCCGACCTGCTGGGCAGCGACATCGTCATGCAGCTGGACGAGTGCGTGGCGTGGCCGGCCGAGGAAGCCAGGGCGCGCCAGGGCATGGAGCTGTCGGCCCGCTGGGGCAAGCGCTCGAAGGCCGCATTCGGGACGCGCGACGCCCAGGCCCTGTTCGGCATCCAGCAGGGCTCGACCTTCCGCAACCTGCGCCAGGAGTCGTCCGATCGCCTGCAGGAGATCGGCTTCGACGGCTACGCCCTGGGCGGGCTGGCGGTCGGCGAGGGGCACGAGGCGATGTGCGAGGTGCTGGACTACGCCCCGGCCATGCTGCCGGCCGACCGGCCGCGCTACCTGATGGGCGTGGGCAAGCCGATCGACCTTGTGGAAGCCGTCTATCGCGGCGTCGACATGTTCGACTGCGTGCTGCCCACCCGCTCGGGTCGCCACGGCCAGGCCTGGACCTGGGACGGGGCGATCAACATCAAGAACGCCCGCTACGCCGAGGACGAGGACCCGCTGGATCCCGCCAGCGACTGCCCAGCCAGCCGCGACTACTCCAAGGCCTATCTGCGCCACCTGTTCAAGGCCGAGGAGATTCTGGGCCAGGTGCTGCTGTCCTGGCACAACATCGCCTTCTTCCAGGCCCTGACGGCGGCCATGCGCGCGGCGATCGCCGAGGGCCGGTTCGAGGCGTTCCGCCGAGACTTCGCGGCGCGTCAGCAGGGCGGATAGGGGGCGGCGAAGGGGCCGACAAGCGGGCGCATCGACCGTCTGAAAAGGATCATTGCCAGATACGCCCCCCACCGGCGGGAGAGAGCGCAAGGCCCGCACCGTTTCGATTTCCTCGCCGAGCATTGGGCATCGCCTGAAGCGGGCCTACCCAGGCTACCACACCTTGTAGAACGGCTTTTTCTTCTTGGCCGTCGGCGGAGCCGCCGGTGTGTCGACCGCCGGCGCGTCCGCCGTCGCCACATCGGCCGCGGGGGTCTCGACGACCGGAGCGTCGGCCGCCGGCTCGTCCTTCTGCCAGGGGAAGCGCTTCTCGACGATCGGCGCCGCCGGCTTGGCCAGGTGCTGGGGCGTGGCCGGCGGGTTGCAGCCGCGGGCCTCGCCCAGGCCCTTCAGATAGGCGCGGCGGATCGCGCCGGAGGCCACCGCGTGCTGCACCAGCTTGTCGTGCTTCTCGGCGCCGCTCAGCTTGCGAACCCAGCCGCGCATCGGGATCAGGTCCTGGGCGGCGCTGGCCATGGCGCCGAAGGCCGCCGAGCCGGCCATGCGCTTGCTGCGGTCCATAAGATCCTCGTCGTCCTCCGGCGGACGCTTGTCGACATCCTCGCCCAGGGCCAGGTCCAGCGGCGTGATCATCATGATCAGGGTGTCGCAGCTGATCTTCTTGCCTGGCGGGCGGGCGTAGGGATCGGCGATTGCCTCCAGCAGGACCGGCGGGATCTTGGTGCGCACCAGGTTCATGTCGCGCAACGGCGCCTGGGCCGCGCCGGCTATGCCGTCCTTGTTGGCGTCCGAGGTGGTCTGGATCTTCTGGGGCGGGGGCTCCGACTTGGACGCGCAGGCGGCCAGCAAAGGAACGACGACGGCGAGAAGCACGAGACTGCGCATGCCGCCAGCCTAACGCCACTGGGGCGCGTTCGTCATCTCCCTCGGTGCGCGAAAGCGCGCTTGCGAGCCGGGCGGCCCCCGACTATGGTCCGCGCCGCTTCCACCGGCCTCCCGCCGTGTCGATGCGGGCCGGTAGCTCAGTGGTAGAGCATTCGACTTTTAATCGAATGGTCCTGGGTTCGAATCCCAGCCGGCCCACCAACCTTCCTTGAAATGATTGGCTAAAATCACCGCTTCGGCGGCGTCGGCGGAAGGCTGGCCGCAAGGTTCCGGCCCAAGGCGGCGCGATCGTGGCGGGCGTCGGCGCGCCGCCCCGGCGGGCCGCGCCCGTCGAATCGATTCTCCGGGCCGGGAGCAATGTCTCCGCCAATCGTCGTCCGCGGCGCGCCGGTTGCAGGCGACACTGAAAGTTGAATCGTCTAGCAATGTCGTCGGGGCAATGTGGAGTTGGGGTTTGGCGTCGGGGGCTGGTGTGGATCGCAACGCGGCGTCGCCGGGTTTCGACGGCGCGTCGGACGCCTTCGCGCGCGCCCACGACGCCCTGCTGCGCGGCAAGGACCTGCAGTTCGAGCCGACCGCCGCGCCCAAGCCGCCCCACGTTCCCGACTGGCTGGTGGCGGTCGGCAAGGCCCTGGCGGCCGCCGCGCCCTATCTGACCTACGTGTTCTGGGGCTGCCTGATCCTCGGGGCGGCGGTCATCCTGTATTTCGTCGGCCGCGAGCTGATCGCCACGCGCTGGCCGTCGCTGAAGCCGCACAAGGGACCGGTCCTGGGTGACGAGGCCTGGCGGCCCAGCGCCGCCAAGGCTCGGACCCTGCTTGAGGACGCCGACCGGCTGGCCGCCGCCGGCCGCTTCGCCGAGGCGGTGCACCTGATCCTGTTCCGCAGCATCGAGGACATCGAAGGCAAGCGTCCCGACCTGATCAAGCCGGCCCTGACCAGCCGCGACATCGCCCAGCTGGACGGCGTCCCCGAGCGGGTGCGCATTACGTTCAGCCAGATCGCCCGGGTGGTGGAGCGCAGCTTCTTCGGCGGGCGCGCGGTCGGCGCCGATGAGTTCGCCGCCTGCCGCCAGGCCTATGAGGGCTTCGCCTTCGCCGAGGCCTGGCGATGAGCGCGGTGGAGACCGCGATCCCGGCCGAGGCCCCGCGCGACGGCGACAAGGGGCTGTTCTCGCCCAAGGTCGTGCTGGGCATGATCGTGGCCGGGGTCTTCGCCTTCTCGGCCTTCATGGTGCTGTCGACCTACGCGCCGGACCTGCAGTCAGGCGACGACGGCCGAGCCCACGCCCTGTCGAGGTCGGCGATCGGCTATGGCGGCATGGTGCGCCTGTTGCGCGGCCTGAACGAGCCGGTGATCGTCAGCCGTCGCGACCTGAGGCGCGAGGAGCCGGCGCTGATCATCTTCACGCCGGAATCGAACGTCTCGCGCGACGCCTACGTCAAGGCGGCCCAGCTGTCGTCGCGCACCCTGGTGGTGCTGCCCAAATGGACCGGCGGACTGGATCCCCGCCATCCCGGCTGGGTGGGCGGCCTGGAGCCCGTCGCGCCTCGGGACCTGGCCGGTCTGCTCAAGGCGGTCGGTATTCCCAAGGCCTCGACCACGATCGACAAGGGCGCCGCGCCGCAGCGGCTGACCGGCGCGCCGGGCGGCCTGGCCGAGGGGTTGGTGCTCGAGACCGGGCCGATCAGGAACCTGCAGACCCTGTCCGGCCCCGGCCTGGCGCCGGTGCTCACCGACGCCAAGGGCCGGATCGTCCTGGCGCGGCGCCTGCCGACCGAGACCTACTACCTGGCCGATCCCGACCTGCTGAACACCATGGGGCTGAAGGATGTCCGCACGGCCCGCGGCGGCGTGCGGATCCTGCGGGCGCTGCGGGACGACGCCGTCGGCGGCGGACGGACCTTCAGGGAGGACCGGGGGCGGACCATCGCCTTCGACGTCACGCTCGACGGCTTCTCGCGGTCGCAGAGCCTGCTGAAGCTGGCCTTCGAGCCGCCGTTCGTCGGGGCGACCCTGTGCCTGGCGGTCGCCGCCCTGCTGATGGGCCTGCACGCCGCCGCGCGGTTCCGGGCCGTGCGGCGCGGCGAGCGGGCCCTGGCTCTGGGCAAGGACGCCCTGATCGACAATTCCGCCGGCCTGATCCGCATGGCCCGGCGCGAGCCGGCCCTGGCCCCGCGCTACGCCGAGCTGCAACGCGCCGCCGCCATCCGGGCCCTGGGCGGCCAGCGGCACGGCGGCTCGCGCCTGGAGGGCCAGGCCCTGACCGATTTCCTGGACCGCCAGGGCCAGCGCTTCGGCGCGGTCGACAGCGCCTCGCACCTGGACGAGGAAACGCGGACGGTCCGTTCCTTGGGCGACCTGATGAAGGTCGCCGTCAAATGGCATCAGTGGAGACTGGAGATGACCCGTGAACGTCGCTGAGGTGCAGGCGCTCGCCGGCAGGATCCGGGGTGAAACGGCCAAGGCCGTGGTGGGCCAGAATGACACCATCGACCTGATGCTGACGGCCCTGTTCGCCGGCGGCCACGTGCTGCTGGAAGGTCCGCCCGGCACGGCAAAGACCTTCCTGGCCCAGTGCTTCGCCCAGGCGGTGAACCTGGCGTTCGGCCGCATCCAGTTCACGCCCGACCTGATGCCGGGCGACATCCTGGGCGCCAACCTGTTCAACTTCCAGACCAGCGCCTTCACCCTGGTCAAGGGGCCGATCTTCTGCGAGCTGCTGCTGGCCGACGAGATCAACCGCACCCCGCCCAAGACCCAGGCGGCGCTGCTGGAAGCCATGCAGGAGCGCAACGTCACCCTGGACGGCGAGCGCCATGCGCTCAGCGACCGGTTCATGGTGGTGGCCACCCAGAACCCGCTGGAGCAGCAGGGCACCTATCCGCTGCCCGAGGCCCAGCTGGACCGCTTCCTGTTCAAGCATGTGCTGGCCTATCCCAGCCTGGCCGAGGAAACGGCCATCGTCGCCAGCCACGGCGGCCGCACCGGCCAGCCCTCGCCGGAGGCGTTCGACGTCGCGGCGGCCGGCGACACGGCCACGATCGGCGAGGCCGTGGCGGCGGTGGCGTCGGTGCGCCTGACCGACGACATCGTCCGCTACATCGTCGGGGTGGTGCGGGCCACCCGCGACACCGGCGAACTGTCGGGCGGGGCCTCGCCGCGCTGCGCGGCCATGCTGGCCGTCGCCGCCCGGGCCCGCGCCGCCCTGGAGGGCCGCGACTATGTGATCCCCGACGACGTCAAGGCGCTGGCCCTGCCGGCCCTGCGCCACCGGGTGATCCTGTCGCCGGCCGCCGAGATCGAAGGCCGCAAGGTCGACGACGTGGTGCGCGGCCTGGTCGACCAGGTCGAGGCCCCGCGATGAGCCGGGCAGGCTAGGGGCGGGACGTTGCGGATCTATCCCACGGCCAGAGCGATGTTCCTGATGGTCCTGGGCGCGCCCCTGGCCCTGGTGGCGGCGCTCGTCTCGGCGCGGCTGTGGCTGGTGGGGCCGGCCTGGATCGCGCTGGTCGCGGCCCTGCTGTTCGTCGACGCCCTGCTAGCCCCCGGCCGGCGCAGGATGCAGCTGGGCCTGACGGCTCCCGGTTCGATGTCCAGCGGCGCGACCAAGCCCGCGCTGCTCCAGGCCTCGTTCCCGCGCGGCGTGGCGCCGGGAAGCGTGGAGTTCGCCGTCGACCTGGACGACCGCCTGACCGCCGAACCCGCCCATGGCCGGGCCCGCACCCACGAGCGCCAGGCCGCCCTGCCGCTGACCCTGACCGCGGTGCGGCGCGGGGAGGGCAGAGTGCACCGCGTCTCGGCCCGCTGGCGCGGTCCGCTGGGCCTGACCTGGAAACAGCGCGACGACGCCCTGGACAAGGTGATCCCGGTCACGCTGGACATCGCCGGCGTCAAGGAAGAGGCCCTGCGGCTGTTCTCGCGCGACCCGTCCGTCGGCCACCGCCTGCAGCTGGACCTGGGCGGCGGCAGCGACTTCCACGCCCTGACCGACTTCCGTCCCGGCATGAACCGCCGGGCCATCGACTGGAAGCAGTCGGCCCGCCACGGCGCGTTGCTGGCCAAGGAATTCCATGTCGAGCGCAACCACCACATCGTCGCGGCCATCGACACCGGCCGGCTGATGAGCCAGTCGCTGCTGGGCAAGCCGCGGCTGGACCACGCCCTCAACGCCACCTTGCTGCTGGCCTATGTCGGCCTGAAGATGGGCGACAAGGTCGGGCTGTTCGGCTTCGACGCCCGGCCCAACGTCTCCAGCGGCGTGACGTCCGGTCCCAACGCCTTCGGCGCCCTGCAGCGCCTGGCCGCGAAGATCGACTATTCGACCGAGGAGACCAACTACACCCTGGGCCTGACCCAGCTGTCGGGCCAGCTGTCGCGGCGCTCGCTGATCGTGGTGTTCACCGATATCGCCGACTCCACCAGCGCCGAGCTGATGCTGGAGAACGTCAGCCGCCTGCTACGCCAGCACCTGGTGCTGTTCGTGATGATGCGCGACGAGGAGCTGGAGGCGATCGAGCGCAAGGCGCCCGAGGAGGCCGACGACGTCTCGCGCGCCGTGGTCGCCGCCTCGCTGCTGCGCGAGCGCGACGTGGTGGTGACCCGCCTGCGCCGCATGGGCGTGGAGATCGTCGAGGCGCCGGCCGACCAGGTCGGGCCGGCCCTGCTGGCGAGCTATCTGGACCTCAAGCGCCGGGACCTGCTCTGATGGCCGAGCTGCACCTGAAGAGCTACCGTTTCCGGGCCGAGCGCGAGGACGACTGGCGGCGGCTGGAGACGCTGCTGACCAAGGTCGGCAAGGGCTCGGCCAAGGCGCTCAGCGATGAGGAGCTGCTGGCCCTGCCGGTGCTGTACCGCCAGGCCCTGTCGTCGCTGTCGGTGGCCCGGGCCACCTCGCTGGACCAGGGCCTGGTCGACTATCTGGAGAGCCTGAGCACCCGGGCCTATTTCCTGGTCTACGGCACGCGGTCGAACTTCGTCGAGCGGCTGGGCGGATTCTTCGGCCATGCCTGGCCCGACGCGGCCAAGGCCCTGTGGCGCGAGACCCTGGCCAGCTTCCTGCTGACCCTGGTCGGGGTGCTGGCCGCCTATTTCCTGACCCTGCACGACCCCGACTGGTTCAGCGCCTTCGTGCCGGGCGATCTGGCGGGCGGGCGCGGGCCGACGGCCTCGGTCGAGGCGATGCGAGCCACGCTGTACGACCACGGCGAGCACAAGGGCCTGTCGGTGTTCGCCGCCTTCCTGTTCACCCACAATTCCGGCGTGGCGATCTTCGCCTTCGCCCTGGGCTTCGCCTTCTGCCTGCCGACCTCGATGCTGATGGCCTATAACGGCGCGATGCTGGGGGCCTTCCTGGCGGCGTTCGGCATGAAGGGCCTGGGTTTCGAGGCGGGCGGCTGGCTGGCGATCCACGGGGTGACCGAGATCTCGGCGGTGATCCTGGCGGGGGCGGCGGGCCTGCGGATCGGCTGGACCCTGGCCTTTCCCGGCGATCTCTCCCGCCCCGCCGCCATGGCCCAGGCGGGCCGGCAGGCCGCGACCCTGATGGGCGGTGTGGTGGTCATGCTGTTTTGCGCCGGGATCCTGGAAGGCGTCGGACGGCAGGTGATCCAGAACGACTTCGCGCGCTATGGGATCGGCCTGGCCACCTTGGTCGCCTGGCCGGCCTATCTCTACCTGCCGCGCCGCCGGAGCGTCGTGCGATGAAAGCGGCGCGGAAGACTTCCAAGGCCGGGGCGGCGATGGCCATCCCCGATCCGGCGGCCGGCGACGACCGGCGGGCCCGCTCGCTGGTCACGCCCGAGGGCGTCGACCTGAAGCTGCGCCTGGGCGACGCGGGCGAGCGCGCCGCCGCCCTGCTGATCGACCTGCTGATCATGCTGGCCGCGCTGATCGCCTTCGCCCTGCTGGCGGCCCTGGCGATGATCGGCTCGAAGGGCAAGGGCTGGGAGGTGATCGGCACGGTGGCGGTGCTGGTGTTCTTCGTGCTGCGCAACCTCTATTTCGTGCTGTTCGAGCTGACCCCCGGCGCGGCCACGCCGGGCAAGCGGGCCATGGGCCTGCGGGTGGCGGCCCGCAACGGCGGCCGCCTGACCGCCGACGCCATCTTCGCCCGCAACGCCATGCGCGAGATCGAGCTCTACCTGCCCATCAGCTTCCTGGCCGTGCAGGGCGACCAGGTCGGGGCGTGGATCAGCCTGGCCGGCCTGACGTGGTGCGCGGTCTTCATGCTGTTCCCCCTGTTCAACCGCGACCGCCTGCGGGTGGGCGACCTGGTGGCCGGCACCTGGGTGGTCAAGGCCCCGACCCGCAAACTGGCGCCGGACCTGGTGGAGACCTCGCGGCCGTCGGTCGGGCGCTTCAGGTTCACCATGGCCCAGCTCGACGCCTACGGGGTCAAGGAGCTGCACGTGCTGGAGGACGTGCTGCGCCGCTACGAGACCAAGACCATCGCCCTGGTCGCCGCCCGCATCCGCCTGAAGATCGGCTGGAGCGCCGCGCCCGACGAGTCGGACGGCGACTTTCTGGCCGCCTACTACGCCGCCCTGCGCGGCCGGCTGGAGTCGCGGCTGCTGCTGGGCAAGCGCCGCAAGGACAAGTTCGACAAGGGCTAGGCGAAGACTTCGGCTGTGAGGTCGGCCGAGCCGCGATGAGCCTTGCTCAGGTGCATGTAGATCGTGGTCATGATCGCGACGCTCAACGGCGCGGCCAGGGCGGTCAACAACGGCGCCACTCCGTAGGCGTTGATCGGCGCGTTTGCAGCCCGGACGAAGGACATTCCCGGCGTTGTGATCTGGAAAATCACCCATTCGAGAGCGACCACGACCAGGGTGTAGAACACCGTCAGACCCAGCAACGCCCAGCGATGTCCCTTGGTCAGGGCGCGGCTGCGCTTCAAGGCCCGGACCGCCCCCAGTCGTTCGACGATCAGGGCGGAGGGGGCCAAAATCCACATCAGCGCAAGGATGATCCCCGGCACGACCAGCAGCAGCGCGCCCGCCATCGCGCCCAGCAGATAGAGCGCCTGGACGGCCAGCACCGGCAGGAAAAGGCGCAGGCCCTGGCTGAGGGTCTGGCCGGCGGTCGGGGAGCCACCCTCAAGGACCTGGGCGACGGTCCAACTCGCGGCCGCGATAAACAGGCTCTGCGGCGCGGCCATGGCCAGCCAATTGATGACCCCGTTTGTCAGGCTCACGAAGGCAAGACCAGCGGCGCTGTCGGCAAAGCCCGGCGTCACAACCAGCGCGTGCTGGCGAAGCCAGGCGGCCCCGGCCGTGCCCGTGAAAACGAGCGCCGCGGACAGCGGCAGCAGGATGAGTCCACACCGGGCCAACACCTGGCCGGCGTCCCGGAAGACCTCGCCCATGACGAGCGGCGTGCGAGCGGTCTCGGCCATGATCAGTCGAACACCGACGCCAGCGCTTCGGGGCCGACGCCTTCGCGCGTGACGCGTAGCTCGGAATAGAGCGTCGCGCCGCCGGCCGTGCTGACCAGGGTGCTGATGGTGGCGATCAGCGGGGAGGCGACCAACGAGACGATGTTGATGGAGCTGGTGAAACCGACCGTCGTTTCCGGGGTCGGCAGGCCCTTGGCCAGCATGAAGGGCATGAAGGCCGCCATGATCGCGATCTCCACGATCCACACGGCGATCACGTAGATCACGAACAGGCCGAAGATCGCCCAGCGGCGGTCGCGAGTGAGGTCGCGGCTGCGTTGGAAGGCGGCCATCACGCCGATCTTCTCCACGACCTTGGCCGGCACCGCGACCGACCACATCACGGCCAGGATGATCCCGGGAACGACCAGCAGGACGAACCCGATCATCAGTCCCAGGCCCATCAGGATGGCCAGGCCCAACAGCGGCAGCCAGTTGCTCAGGCCGACTTTCAGGCTCTCGCGGACGACGACGCGACGGCCGTTCAGGTCCGCCACCGTGGCGTGGACGATCGCGGCCTGCAGCACGAAGGCTGCGACGATCATGATCACCATGCCCACGAAGGAGCCGGCTATCGCTTGCGGGGAGAAGGTCTGCTGATGACCCACGAACCAGATCTGGCCCAGGCTGATCAGCAGGTTGGGCAGGCCGCCCAGCAGCAGCGCCAGCAGGGAGAAGGGAACGAAGTTGCGGCCGATGACCGCGAAAGTCCCGGAAATCACCCGGCCGATCTCGAAGCGGCGCGAGCCCGTGGTCGTGTCCGTCATGTCTGCAGAGCCCCTAAGTCTGGCTTTGTTCAACCATGCGGTGAGCCAAGTGTCCATCGGCCGCGCGTCTATCCCCGCGGTCGCTGAAACGGATGCGAACGAAATCAGCGCCCTACAGGAAAACGCACGTTTCCGATGCCCACCCTTCCAGGCTGGCGGATAATGATCCCACCCGAAGGCATGGGGAGGGCGCACGTACGGCGACCGATGCGGCCTTCGGGGGTGGACGAGCGGGAAGGCTTGTCCGTCGTGTCCCACAAGGACGTTCCAGGTCGGTTCGGAGCAGG